>ULQL01013509.1_pt1 | contig 26022 bp, 17 predicted proteins | sample 1954411 | NCBI WGS metagenome assembly ULQL01 (sample SAMEA4835654, study PRJEB28245) | human gut metagenome | biome: gut microbiome; material: fecal sample | place: Denmark | collected 2008 | reverse complement strand
GATATCAAAAACATAAGAAGACTGAATCCCTCCGACCTTATGTCCAAAATATACGGGGACGCGGCGTCCTCCTACTACGAACAGTTCAACATGGGCGGTTTTAAAGTATGGGACGAAATGCTCTCCGGAAAAAACGGTGAAATCATAAACGGACTCGTAAAAGAACAGTATGATATCGTAGACGGAAGATGGCCCGAAGCCTACAACGAAGTCGTTCTTGTAACAGACAAAAACAACGAAATAAGCGACCTTGTTCTCTGCATGCTCGGATTCAAGAGCGAAGAGGAAATGAACGACATCATAAACTCCGCGCTCACGGGAAAACCGATAGATATAAAAACCGAATCGTGGGAATACTCCGAAATACTCGGCACGACGTTCAAGCTCGTAATCCCGACAGACTATTACCGTTACAACGAAAACGACGGAACATACACGGACATGAGAGATAACGACACTTATATGTCATACATTCTTAAAAATGCCGATGATATAAAGATAGTCGGAATAATCCGTCCTAACGAAGACGCCGTCGCGTCATCTATAACAGGAGCTATCGGCTACACGTCGGCGCTCACGTCTCATGTCGCGGAAAAAGTAAATGACAGTGAGATCGCAAAAGCGCAAAAAGCAAATCCCGACAAAGACGTATTTACAGGTCTTCCCTTCAAGAAAGACGACGACAAAAAGCTCTCCGACAGCGAAAAAGCCGCAATAGTAAGAGAATATATCGAAACTCTTTCTGAGGACGGCAAAGCTGCTCTCTACCGCGATTTTGCAAAAATCATCCCCGACGCAACACTCTCGTACCTTTTAGACGCCGCGCTTTCCGAATATCCCGACCGCGAATCCATGGAAAACATGGTATGCCAAATATACAAAGAGCAAATGGGCGTTCCGGAAGAAACAGTGCGTTCATACCTCGCTTCGATGTCGGACGAAGAGTTAAAAAGCTCCGTTTCAGCTGCAATGGAAGAAAATATACGTGCAGAATACGCCGCAAAAGTTGAAAAAGAGCTTTCCTCTATGTCAAATACAGAGCTTTCTTATGCGCTTGACGCATTTCTTCTGACAGCTACCGACAAAGAACTTTCCGCAATGTACGAATCAAGCCTTCCGCCAACAACATCGTCTTCGACATATGAAGAAAACATAAAGAAACTCGGCGTGTTTGATATGGATGAACCTTCAAGCATAAATATATACGCTTCAAGCTTCGAAGCAAAAGACAAGATCGCCGATCTGATAGACGAATACAACAAAGGCGTTCCTGAGGACGACAAGATCACTTACACGGATTATATCGCGCTTATCATGTCGTCGGTAACAACGATAATAAACGCAATAAGCTATATACTCATCGCATTCGTTTCCATATCGCTTATCGTTTCTTCTATAATGATCGGAATAATAACATACATATCCGTTCTCGAACGCACAAAGGAAATAGGCATTCTCCGTGCCATCGGCGCGTCAAAACGCGATGTGGGAAGAGTATTCAATGCGGAGACAATGCTTGTCGGCTTTGCTTCGGGCATGATAGGCATAATAGTAACCCTCCTTTTCACGATACCGATAAACATCATCATAAAGAGCCTTACAGGTATAGGCGGCATCGCCTCGCTTCCCTTCATGGGCGCTTTGATACTCGTGATAATAAGCATAAGCCTTACGCTTATCGCGGGACTTATCCCCTCTAAGATAGCCGCAAAGAAAGACCCCGTAGAAGCGCTTCGCACGGAATAAACAGCAAATCACATAATACGGCACAAAAAATTTCAAGCAAAAATCCAAAGAAAAAGCGGCGTTGATTTTAAACGCCGCTTTGCTTAAATTTCTGCAATTCACACTTTACATCAACACCGTGCAAATCCCGAAAGCTTGCTCTATACCCGATAAAGACAAACATATACATTTATATAAAACAGGAAAAACAACATGGACAGCGAAAAAATTTTTAAAGACCACATGACGGATCTCGCTTCCCGCGCCTCGCGCGGCGGATATTACACATATTCGGATTTTCTCTCCCTTGCGGAGCAGGACATTCTTTCAAGGACAAAAACGGAAGTAGGCTTCTCTTTCTACGGAGGATACGGCAACGCCGAAAGAAAAATAGCCGTCTTCGGAAGCGAAGATGATTTCGGCTATTCCGAAGAAGCACCGATAGCTTGCATAGAGATAACGCCGTTGTCTCAAAAATATGCGGACGCGCTTTCTCACAGGGATTTTCTGGGCTCTGTGACAGGGCTCGGAATAAAACGCGATGTAACGGGAGATATCATAATCCACGAAAATACGGCTTACATATTCTGTTTTGAATCGATTGCGGATTTTATTATTGAAAATCTGAAAAAAGTCAAGCACACCGATGTAAAATGCAATCGCGTCTATTCTCTTCCCGAAGAAATCGAATCCCACAAAGAAGATATGACTGTCTTCTCATCATCGGAACGCGCGGACGCGGTAGTCGCCGCTGTATTGAATATTTCGAGAAACGAGAGTGAAAAACTTTTTTCTCAAAAACTCGTCTTCTCGGATTCAAAACTTATAGAAAAGCACGATATGACGTTGAAAGAAGGCAGTATAGTATCGGTCCGCGGACACGGCAGGTTTTTATATTGCGGAATATCAAAGACGACAAAAAAAGGCAGGTTCTGTATAAAGATACAGATGTATAAATAGCAAAAAAGCACGGCGTTGCCGTGCTTTTTTGTATGCATTATCAGTTGGGGCTATCCGCCCCAAACCCCGACACAAGAAACTTTTCGGGAAAAGTTTCTTGGAACTTTAAAAGCTTTCGCCAAAATGAACTGGTGTATTCGGTGCGAAAGTTCTTTGGCTTACCTTTCTTTCAAGAAAGGTAAGTTCTTTTGCCTACTTTTCTTATAAGAAAAGTAGGTTAGATCCAGTTCGCTTTTTCAAAATCTTCGTAGAGCGCTTTTATCGCTTTCTTGTAGTTAATGTTGTCAACACCAACGATTATCGTCGTTTCGTCCGGCGGCTGAGCAATCATCTTTATATTTATATCGACAGCGGAAAGAGACGCGAACACACGTGCGCATATACCGCTCTTACCTACCATATTGCGCCCGACGATAGCAACAAGAGCAAGTTCTTTCTTTGCGGTTACCTTAGCGCCCATCTCTGTTTCTATCTTAGAAACAATATCATACATATTGCTTCCGACAGAAGCGCCGGATACGACTATACTCATAGAATCTATTCCCGTAGGAACGTGCTCCACGTTTATTTTGTAACTTTCAAATATTTCAAGAACTCTTCTTGTAAAGCCGATTTCCGTCGACATATGATCTTTGAGTATGTCAAAGGAGACAAAATCTTTCTTTCCTGAAATACCCGTAATTATAGAAGAATCGTCATAGCAATCCTTTTTGATTATCGTTCCGGCACATTCGGGCTCGTTTGTATTCCTTATATTTATAGATATGTTTTTGTCTTGCAAAGGAGCTATGCTGTCCTCGTGAAGAACGTTTGCCCCCATGTAGGAAAGCTCGCGAAGCTCTGCATATGTTATCTGGGATATGTTTTTGGGATTCTCTACGATTCTCGGATCCGTTGCGAGTATACCCGTAACATCGGTCCAGTTTTCGTATATTCTTGCATTGAGAAAAGCCGCAAGATAAGAACCCGTTATATCCGAGCCGCCGCGCGAGAAGAGGCATATATCTCTGTTGGGGTATGAACCGTAAAATCCGGGAACAACGATTCTTCCGTGGCTTGAAAAGAGCTTCTTTGCGTTCTGTTCGCTGCGCTCGTAGTCGACAGTACCGTTGTAATTGAATCTTATTATATCCTTGGAATCGACAAAATCAAATCCGAGATATGCGCTCATAAGCTTTGCGGAGAAAAATTCGCCGCGGCTTACAAGATAATTCTGGTCTATGTGCTTATTAAGCTCTGCCTTAAACGCCGCAAGGTCTACGGAAATATCATAATCGAGTTCAAGATCTCTTGCGATCTCCATATATCTTCCCGCAATCATATCCCATATATCCGCGTAAGGAACGCCGTATTGCAGGTGCATATAAAGCGTGTACAGAAGATCCGTTATCTTTATATCGTCTTTCGTTCTCTTTCCGGGAGCGGAAACGACGACTATCTGTCTTTCCGAATCTTCCTCTATTATATTTCTGACTTTTTTAAACTGATCGGCGCTCGCCATAGAAGTTCCGCCGAATTTGGTCACTATCATCTTGTGTGGTTCTCCATTCTGTTATTTGGTGGCATTTGTGATTTTATGCAAAAGTATAATTGTCGTTTTTATAAAGCACTCACTGTGATTTTCAAATATCGCAGGCGCAAAGATCTTCAAAGGATTCTCTCTTTATCGCAACACGATCTCCGTTCTTTCCGACAAGAACAAGCGCGGGGCGCGGTATTCTGTTGTAATTCGAAGCCATAGAGTAATTATACGCTCCCGTAGTAAGAACAGCGAGAATATCTCCTCTTTCGGGACGCGCGATCATTACGTTTTCCTGAATAAGGTCTCCGCTCTCGCAACATCTGCCGGCAATAGAGCATTTGAAATCCGCCGCTTTGTCCGCCTTGCTCGCGACAAGGACTGTATAAGAGGAAGCATAAAGAGCGTATCTCGGATTATCGGGCATACCGCCGTCTACCGAAACATAATTTTTAAATCCTTTTATCTCTTTTACAGAGCCTACTGTATAAAGCGTTATGCAGCAGTCTGCAACTATACTTCTGCCAGGCTCCATGAGAATCTTCGGCATTTCAACGGAAAGTTCGGCACAGCGGCTCTTTATGTGCGAAGCGACATCGGCGATATTTTTTTCGATATCTATTTGAGGATCTTCTTCTATATATCTTACGCCGAAACCGCCGCCGAGGTTAAGAGTTTTTGCGGCAAATCCGAATTTTTCTTTTACATCCGCGATGAATTTTATCATTATATCCGCCGCGTCGCAGAAAGGATCGCATTCGAATATCTGAGAGCCTATATGGCAGTGGAATCCTTCGAGAGTTACGTTTTTCTTGGAAAGCGCCATAGCCGTTATCTCAAAAGCGCGTCCCGTCTCGATAGGAGAGCCGAATTTGGAATCGACATTTCCCGTGACAACGGCTTTATGCGTGTGCGGGTCGATTCCGGGAGTTATGCGAAGAAGAATCTTCTGATTTATTCCGTGAGAAGAAGCAATTCTGTCAACCGCGCAAAGCTCCTCTTCGTTGTCGACTATAAAATAGCCTATACCGTTTTCGATGGCGTATTCTATATCGGCATCGGTCTTGTTATTTCCGTGGAAATAAGCTTTTTCAAGCGGGAAACCCGCTTTTATAGCGGTATAAAGTTCTCCCGACGACACTATATCCGTTCCCATACCGCAAGAGGAAACTATGCGGTATATCTCAGTAAAGCAAAGCGCTTTTGACGCATAGAGTGGCATAGAATCTTCGCCGAAATATTTCTTCATAGAATCTACGTAAACGCGGCAATTTTCTCTGAGCTTGTCCTCGTCCATAACATAGAGCGCCGTGCCGTATTTTGCGGCAAGCTCTACTGTGTCATGTCCCGCTATTTCGAGATGTCCTTTATTATTTACCGAAAGATTTGAATAAAGCATTTTTGAACTTCCTTTCAGAGTTTTTTATCAAAGAAGCTTTGAAAGGCGTTCTACCGCCTCTATCGTAGCTTCGCGGCTTCCGAACGATGTGAGTCTGAAATATCCTTCGCCCTCAACGCCGAATCCCTCTCCGGGAGTTCCGACGATCTGTACGTTATTAAGAAGATAATCGAAAAATTCCCATGAGCCCATATTGTCGGGACAACGGAGCCAGAGATAGGGAGAGGAAATGCCGCCTGTGAATTCTATATTTTTAGACACAAGAAAATCTGCGAGTATCTTTGCGTTTTCCATGTAATAGTTTACGTTTGCCATGCACTCTTCCCAGCCATTTCCGGAAAGCGCCGCTTCTGCGGCTCTCTGCACAACATAAGGAACGCCGTTGAATTTTGTGGCCTGACGTCTTGCCCACATTTTGCAAAGCGAAAGTCCGCCCGCCGTAAGCTCTTCGGGAACTACGGTAAAGCCGCAGCGCGTACCTGTAAAGCCCGCTGTTTTCGAAAGGCTGCAAATCTCTATTGCGCAACCTCTTGCGCCTTCGACAGAATAGATCGTGTGCGGATAATCGCCGTGTATATACGCTTCATAAGCGGAATCGAATATTATAAGAGAGCCTGTTCTGAGAGCGAAGTCGACCCAGATTTTGAGCTGTTCCTTTGAATATACGGCGCCTGTCGGATTGTTGGGCGAGCAAAGGTATATAACATATCCCTCTTTATCAAGGCTTGCGTCTGGGAGCGGCAAAAATCCGTTTGACGCGTTTGCACTTATAAATCTTATCTTTCTTCCCGACATTATATTGCTGTCCATGTAAACGGGATAAACGGGGTCGGGGATAAGTATCTCGTTGTCGCCGAGAATGTCGACGATGTTGCCTATATCGCTCTTCGCGCCGTCGCTTACAAATATTTCATCCGGAGAAAGCTTTACCCCGAATGTTTCATAATGTTTTGCAACAGCTTCGCGGAGAAAATCATAGCCGTATTCGGGCGCATATCCGCGGAATGTGGATTTTTCAGCCATTTCATCCGTCGCTTTGTGCATGGCGGCGATAACGGACGGTGCAAGCGGAAGCGTTACATCGCCTATGCCGAGTCTTATTATCTTTTTATCGGGATGAGCTTCCGAATAGGCGCGTACTCTCTTGCCTATATCGGAGAAAAGGTAGCTCTCCTTTATGTTTTTGAAATTTTCGTTTACTTTAATCTTCATATTCGTATTCTCCCTCATATACTTTTGTCGCAGGACCCGTCATCTTTATTTTATAGTCCTTTGAACAGACAATGGAAAGCTCTCCGCCGATAAGTCTTACCGCAACGGGAACGTCAAAATCGACAAGTCCGTTTTTAACGCACGCCGCAACAGTCGCGCAGGCGCCCGTTCCGCAGGCATAAGTTTCCCCGCTTCCTCTTTCCCAAACGCGCATATCTACGGTTCTTCTGTCCACAACGCGAACAAATTCCGTATTCACTCTTTCGGGGAACATAGGATGATTTTCAAAAACGGGACCGATCTTTTCAACTTCAAAATTCTTGACATCGGGAACAAACGTGACCGCGTGGGGGTTACCCATGGAAACGCATGTTATTCTGTATTCTTTTCCGAGTATCTCAATAGGTTCATCGACGACCTCGTTTTTGTCGGAAACGACGGGGATTTCGGAAGGAACAAAGTTTGCGCTTCCCATATCTACGGCAACGCTCTTTACTTTTCCGTTTTCAACGGTAAGATCGAGATACTTTATACCGCTCTTCGTCTCTATCGAAAGTTCTTTTTTATCTGTTATCTTGTTGTCGTAAAGATATTTTCCCACGCAGCGTATCGCGTTCCCGCACATCATGCCTTCGCTTCCGTCGGCATTGAACATACGCATTTTCGCGTCGGCGATATCCGAATGGCATATCATAACAAGTCCGTCAGCGCCGACGGAAAAATGGCGCGGAGACATCGCAACAGAAATTCCGTTCGGATCGTCAAGTTCTTTTTCCATGCAGTTGACATATATATAATCGTTTCCTATGCCGTGCATCTTTGTAAATTTTATTTTCATTATACTCTGACCATGTCCTTTATATTATATAATCCCGCGCGCTTTCCTATAAGGAATTTTGCCGCGGATACCGCGCCTTTTGCAAAAAGCGAACGGTCATGCGCTTCGTGTTTCAATGTTATCGTTTCGGCGGCGGTGGAGATTATCACCTCGTGTATTCCGACAACATTGCCGCAACGAACGGAATTTATGCCTATTTCGTTGTCACAGCGCTTTTTCATTCCGGATCTTCCGCAGACAAATTCCGCATCCGGGCGCGATGTTTTTATCTCATTTGCGATAAGAAGCGCCGTTCCGCTCGGCGCGTCGAGCTTATTGCGGTGGTGTGTTTCAACTATTTCTATATCCGCGTCGGGAATAACCCTTGCCGCCTCTGCCGCGAACGCCGCAAGAACGGCAACGCCTATCGACATATTCGCGGAACGGAAAACAGGAATAATTTCCGCACACTCGTCGATATATTTAAGCTCTTCCTCCGTCATGCCCGTTGTGGCGACAACGGCGGGGATATTTCTTTTTTTCGCATAATCGAGAACGCTGTGAACAGCCGTGTGATGTGAAAAATCGATTATCACATCCGCATCTCCCGTAAAATCGTCTATCGCGCGGAGAACATCTTTTCCGTCTCCGTTTATATCTATAAGAGCCGCGATCTCAACATCGTCGCTTTCCTCTATGCTCTTAACTATCTCTTTTCCCATGCGCCCCATGGCGCCGTTCATTATAACCTTTATCATTATAAAAAGCCTCCGCAAAAGATATCAGACATTAAGTCCGTATTCTCTCATGACGGAAAGAAGCTTCTCATAAGCCTCTCCCTCCATGGGAACAAGAGGACCGCGGACATAATTCTTGCAATAACCGAGTGCCGCCATCGCCGCTTTTACGGGTATCGGGTTTACATCGGAGAAGAGGGCTTTCGTTATATTATGGAGTTCAAACTGCAATTTTGCGGCGCCTGCAACGTCGCCGCCGAAGAATTTATCGCACATCTCTGTCATCTTCTCGGGAAGTACGTTGGAAACCACGGATATAACGCCTTTTCCGCCGAGAGCGAGAAGCGGCACTACCTGATCGTCGTTTCCTGAATAAAGGTCGAGCTTGTCGCCTACAAGAGCCATTGTCTCGGTTATCTTGGCGATATTGCCGTTTGCCTCTTTGATTCCGACGATGTTTTCATGCTCAGCAAGGACGGCATACGTAGAGGGCTCTACATTAAGACCGGTTCTTGACGGAACATTATATATAATAACGGGTTTTTCGGAAGCGTCCGCAACATCCGTATAAAGCTTTATAAGTCCTTTTTGCGATGTCTTGTTATAATAAGGAGTTACAACAAGGAGCGCGTCTGCGCCTACGCGGCATGCTTCACGCGCAAGATCGAGTCCGTGCGCGGAATCGTTGCTTCCCGCTCCCGCGATTATCGGAACACGGTGCGCCGCTCTCTCCGCGGCAAAAGCAATAGCACTTATATGATCTTTGTCGTTAAGAGTAGATGCTTCTCCCGTTGTTCCGCAGATAACGAGCGCATTTATACCCCTTTTTATCTGATCCTCAATAAGATTTGAAAATTCCGCATAGTTTATTCCGTTTTCATCCATCGGAGTAATAAGAGCGGTAGCAGCGCCTTTGAAAACAGTTTTCTTTTTCATAGTGCTTTATTTGTCCTTTTCAAGGGACATCCTTTCTTTATTTTTCGTAAAACGACAGGGCTTTAACGGAAGGCAAAAGCGGCGGGCCGAAACCACTAGGGTCGCTCGCCTGTCGCCGCTTTTACCTCATTGCAACATATCAAAACGTCGAGTTCTGTTTTGAGCATTTTCACATGAAATAAAAAAGCAGCCGGCGGAAACCGACTACCAAAAAATCAAAGACAATAATAATCAAAAATCGTCTTTATAATCAATAGCTCTCCGCAATAAAGCGACAATCGGTCGGATATTATTCCGCCTGACCAGGGACAGATTACCGTATATACCGCCCTTCGGCACTCATTCCTTTCATGCGACCGAACACACGGATGTTCTGAAAATGCGCCACACTACTGATAATAAAGTGCTCCTCTATCATTATTCGTTTTATTTTAACATACATATATGCGCGTGTCAATGATTTATTTAAAGAAAAATATCGAATATTGCACGCTTTTTTGTATTTTTTCTGTTATTTGAAGCACGCGCTTCATTTTGCGGAAAAATTCAGTTTTTCCAGACTCAAAAACGTGCCGCATTTGCAGGGTTAAAGCAAAACCGTAAATACGGCTATACCCTTTTTTATCTCGGACAAAAATTTATATTTTCATAAATGCAAACACTTTGTGTTTGCAGGGTTAGGACAAAACCGTAGATACAGCTATACCCTTTTTTACCTCAGACAAAAATTTATATTTTCATAAATGCAAACACTTCGTGTTTGCAGGGTTAAAGCAAAGCCATGAATACGGCTATACCCTTTTTTACCTCAGACAAAAATTTATATTTTCATAAATGCAAACACTTCGTGTTTGCAGAGTTTACACAACTTGGAAAAGATAAAATTTAAGGTAATCCGTCTCCGGAACATTCAAAAGAATCGGGTGGTCGGGACCTTGCGTGCGCGCCTCTATCTGTTTTAATTCCACCGACGCGTCGCGCGATGCTTCCTTCAACATCTTTATAAAATCCCCGCTCGGCATAAAATGAGAGCAGGAGCACGTCGAAAGAAATCCCCCGCGCGGGAGAAGTTTCATTGCGCGGTAGTTTATCTCTTTATATCCACGATACGCGGAAGCGGCTGTCTTTCTGTTCTTTGTAAAAGCAGGCGGATCGAGAATTATAAAATCATAATCATTCTTTTTCTCTTTTTCAAGAGACGGCAAAAGGTCGAAAACATCTGCGCACAAAAAATCCATTTTTCCCTCTATTCCGTTGAGTCTGGCATTGGCTCTTGCCATTTCAACGGCGGAAGAAGAGACATCAACCGCAAGAACGCTTGCGGCACCTCCCATTACGGCATTCATCGCAAAAGATCCCGTATGCGTAAAACAATCGAGGACATGTTTTCCCTTTGCAAGCTTTGACACCGCAAGGCGATTATACTTTTGATCGAGGAAAAATCCCGTTTTCTGACCGTTTTCAAAATCCACGTGATATTTTATGCCGTTTTCGGTTATTACCGTATTTGTGGAATCGGGATGCGTTCTGCCCTCTTTTTCATACCAGCCCTTGAACTGATGAAGTCCTTCAAGCTCGCGTATTGCCACGTCTTCACGTTCATATATTCCCGATATCTTCTCTCCGATGGAATCGAATTTTTCAAACAGTATATCGAAGATCATATTTTTTATCTTGTCCATTCCGAAAGAAAGAACCTGTACCACAAGAATATTGGAAAAACGGTCCACAGTGAGCCCCGGAAGTCCGTCCGCCTCTCCGAAAACAATGCGGCATGAGGAAAAATCCTCTCCCATTACGGCTCTTCTGAAATCGACGGCATAACTTATTCTGCGTTCGAAAAACGCACGTTCGAATTTCTCGTTGGCATTCGACGAAAGAAGTCTTATTCTTATTTTGCTTTTATCGCTCCAAAATCCCGTTCCGAGATAAGAATCCTTTACGGAAAAAACATCGCAAAGCTCTCCGTTTGAAGAAGGAGCGCCCGAAATTATCTCCGTATCGTATATCCATGGATGTCCGTTTTTCAAAGAGTACTCCGCTTTCTTGCTCACCGTTATTTTTGGAAATTTTCTTTCATTTTTCATACCGTCACCGCCGTTAAATTCATTGAATTATATTTTAGTATATTGTTCTCCGTATGTCAACAAATAAAGTTTTTATTTTCTGTTGAAAAAAGCCGTATTTTATGATAAAATTTTTAAAACACACCTTTCTTTCAAAAGAAAGGTCTTGGGAAGAACTTTGTCCAAAAACACTTTACAAAAGCTTTTGAAGTTTTCAAAGAAACTTTTCACGAAAAGTTTCTTTGATTCGGGTTTGGGGTGAAAACCCCGATAAAAAGCCCTCAAAACTTCTTAATAAAATAACTCCAAAACGGTGTGATATGAAAATACTTGTTATAGACGGTCAGGGCGGAAAGCTCGGACGCACTCTTATAGAGAAAATACGCATGGAGCTCCCGAATGAAAATATAATATGCATAGGCACAAACAGCACGGCAACCGCCAATATGTTAAAGGGCGGCGCCACGCAGGGGGCGACGGGAGAAAACGCAGTTTACGTCTGTGCCGCAGACGCGGACATAATCGCAGGTCCGATAGGGATAGTTATCGCGGATTCGCTTTTGGGAGAGATAACGCCGAAAATCGCGCTTTCCGTTTCGCGCAGCAAAGCAAAAAAAATACTCATTCCCTACAACAAATGCGGAACAGTCATCGCGGGAACGGACAAGCTTTCTCTCACAGAGCTGATTTCCGAGTGCGTCGGAGAAATAAGCTCCATGGCAAAAAAAGAAGTTTAATCAAAAAAGTCTTAGAAAATTAAAAAAACGAATAATATTTTTGATAACAAAATACTTTTACTCAAAAAAAATAAAAGCGCGGCTTTTCAGCCGCGCTTTATATTTTTATTTATTAACCGCAGCAGCAGGAGAGAAGAAGAATCGCGATTATAACGATCCATATAATGTTATCGTTGTTGAAAAGATTGCAAAGACAGTTATTCATAAAAATCCTCCGTAAATTTTTAATAGCAAAATCATTGTTATCGACAGGCAAAACTTTTTTCGCCTATCTGTTATCATTTTATGGCGCATTCCCTTTTTTGTGACTGATAAAAACAAAAAACGCCAACATGATTTTACACTACGCCTCTGCCATTACGTTATAGCCTAACCATATTTTTAATTGCCGATCAAAGATACCGTTTTATTGATGATAATAATCGAAAAAGTCGGCTATTTTGTCTATTGCTTCTTTCAGGACCTCTATACGCGGAAGATAAACGATTCTGAAATGATCCGGTCTCTTCCAATTAAATCCTCCGCCGTGTATTAAAAGTATTTTCTTGTCGCGAAGCAGATCCAAAGCAAACTGTTCATCGTTTGTAATATGAAATTTGTCCGTATCTATCTTCGGGAACATATAAAAAGCCGCCTTGGGCTTCACACAGGTAATGCCGGGAATATCCGATATTGCATTATAAACATACTCTCTCTGTTCGTAAATTCGCCCGCCCGGCACAATATAATTTTCCACACTCTGATATCCGCCGAGCGCCGTCTGAACGATAGACTGGGCAGGCACGTTTGAACACAGACGCATATTGGAAAGCATATTGATGCCCTCTATATAGTCCTTGGCTACCTTTTTATTGCCGCTGAGAATCATCCATCCTATCCTGAAACCCGCGATCATATGCGACTTGGAAAGACCGCTGAAAGTTACGCAGAATATATCGGGTGCCATGGAAGCAATAGAGATATGCTTCTCTCCGTCCATGACCAAACGGTCGTAAATCTCATCCGAAAAAATCATAAGACCGTATTCTCTTGCTATATCGACTATCTGCTGTAAAATTTCTTTGGGATATAAAGCACCCGTAGGATTGTTGGGATTGATAATAACGATAGCCTTTGTTTTATCTGTAATCTTTTTCTTTATATCGTTTATATCCGGATACCATTCCGACTGCTCGTCACAAATATAGTGAACGGCTTTTCCGCCCGCAAGCGTCGCGCAGGCTGTCCACAGCGGATAATCGGGAGAAGGGATCAAAATTTCGTCGCCGTTGTCAAGCAAAGCGGACATACACAGATTGATAAGCTCGCTCACTCCGTTCCCGGTATATATGTCTTCGATGGAAACATTCGGTATCTTTTTTAGTTGCGCATATTGCATTATCGCTTTTCTGGCAGAAAACAGCCCTTGCGCCGCAGAATACCCTTCGCATTCTGTAAGCTGTCTTCGCATATCATAAATCACCTCGTCGGGTGTACGAAAACCAAACGGTGCGGGATTGCCGATATTAAGTTTCAATATCTGCGTTCCCGCCTGCTCCATTCTCGCCGCTTCGTCTACGACAGGTCCCCTTACATCATATAATACATTATCCAATTTAGTCGATTTCTTAAATTCACGCATTACTTCCCCTCCCGCGCATATACTTTTTGAATCATTTTCGCCGCTATATAGTTTTATATCACGAGTTCCGTTTTTCAACCAATCTTCGTCGACCGTCAATACGTCCGCAAGAAAATGAAGTATATCCGCTCTCGGAATATTTTTGCCGCTTATATATTGGCTCATATGACTTTTACCGAGCTTGATTCCTCTTTCTTGTGCCATACGGATCAAATCTATCTGCTTTTTTCCCTGATTTTCCATGGAAGTCTTTAATCTTTTCGCAAAAGTCTCCTCTGCCATTTTTACCTCCGAGCCATTCATAAAGATTCAATGTGAAAACATTATACCATAAAAAGCAAAAAGTTCAATACAAAAAATCAAAAAGTGCAAAAGTTCAATTTTCCTGCAAAAAGTTCAATTTTATCATGATATTTTCATATAGATATTATCAATATATGTATTATCGCGTGAATAAATACAGCCCGCCGTATTTCTTGCGAATACAGCGGGCTCTTTACTTACAGGATTTTTTCACCGAAAGCAAATCAAAAACATATTTATATACTTTTCATCAGGTTTTGAGTTTTCTGGATTTTCCTATCGTGTAGCCTATGAAGAAAACAAACATAATGAAAATGAGATCGAGGTACACCTCAAAGGCAGAGATATCAAGTCTTGTTATCCCGTGCACAAAAGTTCCGACATAGGAGAAGAGTCCCATTCCCGTAGCAGCCATATAAGCCACTCGTCTGAGCGATTCCGCGCCGAAATAGGCGGAAAGTATAAACACCGTATAAAGCACCGCGCAAATTATCGGAAAAGCGTTTGCGATAAAAAGAGATTTTACCATATTCTTTTTAAATAACGCGAAAAGGAAGCCGCAGGCGCCCCATATAAACATTGCAAGTATTAGGATAAGCGCGCCAGGAACGGAAAATATTTCGCCTTTTATAAAAGGTATGGTATCGGACAGTATCAAAAGATACAAAGCGGTCGATAGGACGGGAACGGCGGCAAGGCTCCATACCCAAAGAGACGGCCTGTTTTTTACTGCGGAAGAGTTTTTTTCGGAGATTTTTTTTGACATAACATTTCCTTTCATATTTCTATCGTTTTATTCAGCGCAAAAGAGTATATATATGCGTGCGAACATTTTTTGCCGAACATTTTTTCGCAAGCGTATTTGTAATATTCCATCTGCCTTGTGTGGCGCGTACGCAAAGTATTCTCTGCCACTGAAATATCGGTATCAGGCGGGAAGCGGTCCGTTTTATAATCGACAAGAATGAGTTCGTCGTTCTCATCGAAAAATGCGCAGTCTATTATTCCCTGCACGAGCAGAGTCTCACCCGAAAGCGCTTTCTTTGTTTTCTCGTTTTCGGTCAGATTTTCCGCGGGATAATTGATTATAAAACGCTTTTCCCTGTAAAGCTTCCTGCTTTTTTTCATGCTTTCCGCAAGAGGAGAAGAAAAGAATTTCAGCACTGCTTTTCTGTTTATAAGCGGAACGTCCGACGGAAAAATGAATTTTTCCCGGCAGAGACGATCTATCTCTCCGTTTATTCCGAGACGCATAAGAGAATCGAAATCAAAAAACTGCATGAATAAGTGCGTGGCATTTCCGCGCATGGCGCCGCTTGAACTTTCCTCGGCGTCCATCATAAATTTCGGCTTTTTTATTTTGCCGTCTTCCTCATTTTCCTCGGAAATATCGACTGCACCGTCGTCATCGAGAATATACGGATAAAGCTTCGATACCGAAATTTTCGACGGCACTTTGCACAGTTCCTCATTTTCATATTCGTGTGAAAATCTCTCGTAAATAATCTTTTTGGCTTCTGTATACGTTATCTCTCCGTCAAAATCGGATAAAACCGTTTCTTTGACGGAATTTTCTTCGGTTTTCTCCGTATCGCAAACAAATTCGAAATCGTAAATATCCTCTTTTCCCGCAACCGACGGCAGTATCATTTCAAGATAGTTTTTCGAATTTATCGCGGCGTAATGCGAGAAAAATTCGCCCTCAAAGGAAAAATATGTGTCGTTTTTTCCGGGAGTGATATCGTAGCACGAAAGAGGAAAACTTTTTGTCTCTTTTACCGTCGCGGTTATAAAAAGCTTTTCTTTCGCACGGGTGAGGGCGACATAGAGCACGCGCATCTCCTCCGCCCTTACGGATTTTGCGACTTTTAACGCCGCTATCGCCCTTTGCGGAGTGTTAAGCCTTTCAAGCCCGCTCTTCGCGGATATGCGCGGCAATATTCCCATGTTTTTATCGAATATTATGTCCTTTTCGGAATCTTTTAAATTAAAATCCGAACCGCAGGCACAAACAAAACAAACGGGAAATTCGAGTCCTTTTGATTTATGCGCCGAAATTATCTTTACGGAATCCTGGGTTTTGGAAGCGCCGCTCAGTTTTATTTTGGTTTTATTTTCGACGACGTCTGTTATAAAAGAAAGAAAATCATAAACGCCGCGGAAAGAAGAGCCGGCAAAGCTCCTCGCATAATTATAAAGCTGTATAAGATTTGCTTTTGCCGTTTCTCTGCCGTGTATGTCGTCCTCTTCGGAAACGGTCACAAGAGAGAGTATTTCTTTTTCCGTATATATCTGCCACAAAAGCTCATCGCAGGAAAGCACGCGCGCTTTCTCTCTGTACCTGTTATAATCCGAAAGAAAACGAAGCCCCTTTTTGAATTCCTTTTCCTTTGTGAATTTGCAAAAAGCAGAAAACAAACTGCCGCTCTCATCGTATCTGCGTATATATAAAAGCTCATCGAGCGTAACGCCGTAAAGCGGGCTTTTAAGCGTTGCCGCAAGATAAATATCGCGTTCCGGGTTGTCTATGACATTCAAAAGCGCTATCACGAGAAGGACTTCGGGACTCTCGAAAAAACGTTCCTCGGCGACCTCTTCGCAAGGTACAGAGCGCTTTTCCAGCGCATCGCGAAATCTTTTGGCGTGCGTCTGGACCGAGCGGATTATTATTACTATATCGGATGGGCGAATGACCGTGTCGTCCGCTTTTTTCTCTCCGCCCCCAAGCATTGTTTTTATTTTTTCGGCGACATATTCCGCTTCCCTGTCGCTTCCGTTTTCTTCATCCTTTACACAGAGCGCTATATGTACTTTATCTCCGTGTTTTCCGTCGCCGTAAAGCTTGTCGTCGTCTCCGTACGACATTATCCCGCCCTTTTCCATCTGCGTTTCGAAAACGGCATTGGCAAAATTCAGAATTTCGTCGGTGGAGCGGAAATTTTTCGAAAGAAAGACTTTCTGTTCATCCGCCATGTTTTCGGCGGAATATTTTCCGCTTCTGTTTATAAGATTTTCGAATATCGACGGGTCGGCGCTTCTGAAAGCATATATGCTCTGCTTTATATCCCCGACGACAAAACGGTTGTTTCCCTTTGAAAGAGCTGTAAATATTGCGTCCTGGACTTCGTTTGTGTCCTGATATTCATCTATGTAAATCTCGTCGAATTCCTCTCTCAAAGAAAGCGCAAGAGGAGTCGGGGCTTTCGTCTTTCTGTCTATTACAAGGTTCAGTGCCGCGTGCTCTATATCGGAAAAAGAGAGCGCATGGCGGCGTCTCTTCTCCGTATCAAAACGGCGTTTATACTCACATAGAAACGTATAAAGATCGCAAAGAGAGGAGTAAACAAGGCGGCTGCCGTCCTTTGCCGCGCCGTCTCCGAAAGAAAAAAACGAAGAGACTATGTTTTTATAATCTTCTTTGCAGGCGTCTCTCATACCGTTGAAATAGTTTACAACAGTAGTCGGGACATATCCTCTTTTTGCCGCGGGCTTTTTAGGAAATTCATATGAAGTAAAGATGTTCTTCACCTCATCGTAGCTTCTTCCCACCGATATCGCGCTTTCCACACGGGAAAGAAAGTCTATATCGCCCGAAATCGCGTCCGCGTATTTTGCGATGTTCTCATCGGAAAGTATCACATCATAAAAAGAAGAAAGTATATTTTTATAATGGCGCGCATAATCGAGGATATACGAAAAAGCATACGCGCCGAAAGGAGTTTTCGAAAAATCCTCTCCGTCAAATAAAACGGTGTCGCGGAATTTTTTCAAAGTGTCGATAAAATCTATTGTATTCGAAAGTTTATCGTATATAAAAGAAATATTTCCGGAAAGAGCCGCGTCATCCCCCGGCTTTCCGAAAGTATCGGCAAACGCGCCGAAATCCTCTATTTTGCCGAAAGTATCGTCTACTCTTCCGGCGTAATAATCGTTTATAAGCTCGTCCGCGATATTGAGGCGCAGAAGCTCATCCTGCGTATCGGAAAGCACGGAAAAGTCGGAAGGGACTTTGCAAAGCTGAAAATTCGACCTTACAAGAGAGGCGCAAAAGCTGCTTATCGTGCTTATTTTCGCCCCCGACGATTTTATGAGCTGTCTTCTCATATGAGATGACGACGGGTTGTCCGAAAGCGCGGAAGAAAGCGCTTTTCTTATTTTAACAAGCAAGTCCGACGCCGCATCATTTGTAAATGTGACTATGAGCATTCCCGATATGTCGGCGCCGTTTTGGAGCTTTTCTATTATCCTTCTTGTAAGGACCGTCGTTTTTCCCGAACCTGCGGCGGCGGAAACGGCAAGACTGCAATTTCTCGCGTCGATAGCCGCGCGCTGCGCTTTCGTCCATTTTACTTCTGCCATATTCCGCCTCCTTTTAAAATAAGGTTATTTTTTATTGCGTTGCCGTTTTTATTTTATATTATAAATCACAAGCATAAATATGTCAACTTGACAAAGCAAAAAGGACGGTTTCCCGTCCTTTTATTATGCTTTCACCAATTACTCATTGGTTTTCCGTATTGATCAAAATAAGAATGTGTTTCATTTCCGTATTTATCATACGTTATAATATGACACCTGCCTATCTTATCATAAAACACGGCAGATCTTAAATTCCCATCTTCACCATAAGTTATGTCTTCCTGGGTTTCGCCGTTTGGATAAAATTTCATGGTACAAAATATTGTACCGTTTTCGTAATAGTATATATCATCCGTTCTGACTCCGTTTTCATCAAACCCCAAAATACATTCTATCTTTCCCGATTCGTAATAATATATTATCTCTTCATATTCGCCCCTATCATTAAGATTTCTTTTACATTTGGGAGTGTTATTATCATAGTAATATGTTTCTTCTTTTAATTCCCCGTTTTCATGATATAGGTATACAACATCATAATTGCCGTTTTTCGAATACCAATACTTTGCTTTTTCATGTCCGTTGGCATAATAGGTTTTCTCTATATATTTCTGTCCGTTGTTATAATAGGAAATATCTTTCGTGAACTTACCTGCCTCGTTATATTCCGATTCTGTTTTAATTGAACCGTTGGCATAATATTCAACTATGCTTTTTCTCGTTCCGTCCGCATAATATTCGTATATATGTAATTCTCCGCCCACATGGAGAAGATTTTTTTTCGTTTTTCCGTTAGAATAATATTCTTTTGAAGAACTGACCTTACCCTTTTCATCATAAAATGTTGTTTCCTTTTTCTGACCTTCTTCATAATAAGAAACAAATTTTTTTCCGCCGTCATAATACTCCGTCTGACTTTCCGTGTTTCCGTTTTTATAATACGCCAAAATAAGAATAACTTTCTCTTTTTCGTCATATTCAGAGACTTCCTGCTTTAAACCGTCATCATAATATTTAGTTATGCGCTTTATTTTTCCGTCGACTGTATATTCGGCAGATTCTCTATAATTTTCGTTGTTCCCGTTTTCGTCATATTTCAGTATCTCCCGTACGATACCGTTCTCATCATAAAGCGTCGTTTCATCAACATTGCCGTTTTCGTAATACTTGGTTTCAGACTTTTTAGTTCCGTCGGCAAGATAATCCTCAGAAGTTTTAAAATTCCCGTTTTCGTAATATTCGGTATAATCCATATATTCCATGAGAACTTTTTCGGCATTATAGAAGGAGACGCGCGTCTTTCTGCCGTCTATGTCATAGAGGGTCTCCGTGATTTCGGAGAGGACATTTTCAATATATGTCATCTCCTCTTCCTTTTCGATATTCCCGTCTTTGTCGTAGTATACTTTTTTTACAACGTTTCCCGCGTCATCTTTGAATTTTTCCACCTTTGTGCAGGAAACAAGAATAAATACGGACAAAATCGCAAGGATAAAAGCTACTGTCTTTTTCATAAATAAACCGTGCTCCTTTGTATAAAAATCCTTATATGTAACTATATCGGGAATGAAAAACGAAATTTACTTACAACGGCAAAATTTGCAAATATTTTCATTTATATTATAAATCACAAACAAGAATATGTCAACTTACACAAAACAAAAAGGACGGTTTCCCGTCCTTTTATTATGCTTTCACCATTCTTCTATCTGTTCGCCTTTTTCATTGAATTTATAGTGCGTTTTGTTCCCGTTTTCGTCATACATTGTAACATCTATTCTGCCTAATTCATCGAACAATGTTACATAACTGAGTTCTCCGTTCTCATAATATCCTGTTTTTTCTTTTGTTCTACCGTTTTCATAATATTTAAAAATTTGATGAATCTTTCCGCTCTCATAGTAATATATACCTTCTTTGCTTTCACCGTTTTCGTAATAATAGTAGTGGTGACTCAATTTGCCGTCGGATTTATAATATAAAAGCTCTTTATCGGTTCCGTCGGAATAATAAAATTTTTGGATATACGCATCTACGCTTTCTACGTAAAATAAATCTTCTTCAATTTTTCCGTTTTCATCATATTTGCAAACAAAGTCATAATTTCCGTTTGGCAAATACCAATACACCTCTTTTATATTTCCGTTTTCATAAAATTTCTCCTCTTTTTTCACCTTGCCGTCGCTATAATAAGTTACATATTTTGTACTTCTGCCGTCTTCATTATACTCCGCTTCGATTTTCAGTTTACCGTCACTGTAATATTCATGATGGCTCTTTAATCTTCCGTTCATGTAATATTCCAGAATTTTATGCTCTCCCTTGGTATAAGTCGTAACGGATTTTGGATTGCCGTTTGAATAAAATTCCGACGAACTCTCTAAAACTCCATTGACATAAACATTATCCGTCTTCAATTTGCCATTTGAAAAATATTCCTTGGAGGTCTTTAACTTTCCGTTTCTATCATAGCTAATCTCTTCTTTTTTGGAAGAATCACTGTAATATGAGGTGAAGATTTCCACCTTGTCGTTGCTGTAATACTTAGTGCTGGTCTCTATATTTCCGTTTCTGTAATATGTAATAACGAGCGTCTTATCTCCCGATAAAGAATATTCGGTACGTTCGCTCATTCCGCCGTTATCAAAATATTTAATAAAGCTTTTCTCATTTCCCTGGGGATAATACTCGGTCTTTTCATTATAGGTTCCGTTTTCTTTATAGTATACGACACTTGCCTTAAAACCGTCGCGGTCGAAAACGGTCATCATCTTTTCCCTGCCGTTTTCATAGTAAGACGCCGTATATAATTTCAAACCGTCATCGTAAAGCGTTTTTTCCGCGCTTCCCTTTTCGTCATATCTCAATATTTCCTTTATGACGCCGTATTCATTATAAAGCGTAGTTTCTTTGACGTCGCCGTTTTCGTAATATCCGGTATAATCCATATATTCCATGAGCACTTTTTCGGCGTTATAAGAAGAGACGCGCGTCTTTCTGCCGTCTGTGTCATAGAGGGTCTCAGTGATTTCGGAGAGGACATTTTCAATATATGTCATCTCCTCTTCCTTTTCGATATTCCCGTCTTTGTCGTAGTATACTTTTTTTATAACGTTTCCCGCGTCATCTTTGAATTTTTCCACCTTTGTGCAGGAAACAAGAATAAATACTGACAAAATCGCGAGGATAAAAGCTGCTGTCTTTTTCATAAATAAACCGTGCTCCTTTGTATGAATAATCTTTATCTCAGAACTATATCGGGGAGAGTAAAACCAAAACTGCATTATGACGGAAAAGCCGAAAATATTTTCATTTATATTATAAATCACAAACAAGAATATGTCAACTTCCACAAAACAAAAAGGACGGTTTCCCGTCCTTTTTATAAAAAACAATATAAACTTACGCTTTGTCCTTGGAACCGAGAACGTTCTCGATTTTATGTTTTACCATCTTCTTGACTTCGTCGCGACCGACAGTAAGATACGTTCTGGGGTCGAATACTTCGGGCTGATTTTTAAGAACGCGGCGAATGCCTGCGGTCATTGCAAGACGGATATCGGAGTCGATATTGATCTTGCAGACAGCCATGCTTGCAGCTTGACGGAGCATGTCTTCGGGAATACCGATTGCGTCGGGCATATTTCCGCCGCAAGCGTTTATCTCGTCAACGAGATTCGGGATGACGGAAGAAGCGCCGTGAAGAACTATCGGGAAATTGGGAAGTCTCTTGGATATCTCTTCGAGAATATCGAAACGGAGCTGCGGCTTTGTGCCGGGTTTGAACTTGTATGCGCCGTGGCTTGTACCGATAGCGATAGCAAGAGAGTCTACGCCTGTACGTGTAACGAATTCTTCTACTTCTGCGGGATTTGTGAACATAGCGTCCTCTGCCGTAACATGAACGTCGTCCTCGATACCTGCGAGCTTGCCGAGTTCGCCCTCTACTACTACGCCGTGAGCATGAGCGTATTCAACAACTTTCTTTGTGAGTTCTACATTCTCGTCAAAAGAATATTTGGAACCGTCTATCATGACAGAAGAAAATCCGCCGTCTATGCAGGATTTGCATATTTCAAAATCAGCGCCGTGGTCAAGGTGAAGAGCAAGGTCTATGCCTGTGTCTTCGACAGCAGCTTTTGCAAGAGCCATAAGATATGCGTGTTTAGCATATTTTCTGGCACCAGCCGATACTTGAAGGATAACGGGAGAATGATCTTCCGCGCACGCTTCCGTGATAGCCTGGATTATTTCCATGTTGTTTATGTTGAAAGCGCCTACGGCATATCCGCCTTTGTAAGCCTTTTCAAACATTTCTTTTGTTGTAACTATTGCCATTTTTATTCCTCGTTTCCGCATAACATTAAAAAAATGTACGCAAAATAATTTAGCTTATGAAATATATAATACACGAAACAGCGATTTTTTGCAATATAATTTCAAATTTTCTTTTGCCGTAAATAGGATTTTAAAAGAATTTTTTCTTTAAAATCCATAAAAGCCGCCCGATTTGGTGTTATCCGACCGCTTTTCCGACGAAAAAGCAGTGCGACAATATATAAATATGAAAAAAATGTAAAACCTTTTTCGAAAAACTATTTACTTTGCAAATTTCGTGTGGTATAATGGGCAGGTAGACAACCATGACACCGTTTGCGGACAAAAGGCTTTATCAAAAGCGTTTCACCCGCCGCTCGCGTTGTTATAGGTTTGCTAAAAATTTTATGAGGTGAAAATCATGCTTAAAGAAGAAAAACAGGTCATCATCACAGAAAACCAAACTCACGAAGGCGACACAGGTTCTCCCGAAGTACAGATAGCTATTCTCACAAACAGAATCGCTTCTCTTACGGAGCATCTTAAAAAGAATCCCCAGGACAACCACAGCCGCCGCGGTCTTTTCAAAATGGTCGGTAAGAGAAGAAACCTTCTCGGTTACCTCCAAAAGAAAGACGTTGAGCGCTATCGTGCTATAATCGAGAAGCTCGGAATCAGAAAATAAGTTTGGCAAAGAAGGGACGGACGGCTGTTCGTCCCTTTTAGACGTATTTAACGCGATTTGTTTGATCTTGTATAGCAGTTAAACGAGCGCCGGAAAATTCCGACATTCATTTAAGTGCTAAACAACTTCGGGCATTCGCGATAAAAATATTTTTTCAGGAGTTAAAAATGTTCGAAAACTACAAAGTGTTCAATTACACTTATGCCGGCAGACCCCTTACGGTCGAAACAGGCAAAGTTGCAGGTCTTGCAAACGGTTCTTGCATGATACACTACGGCGACACCGTTATACTCGCCTGCGCAACTGCAAGCGCAAAACCGCGCGACGGCATCGATTTCCTTCCCCTTTCCGTCGACTACGACGAAAAGATGTACGCGGTAGGAAAAATTCCGGGAGGATTTCTCCGCCGTGAAGGCAGACCTTCCGAAAAGGCTATACTCACAAGCAGAGTTATAGACAGACCCATACGCCCGCTTTTCCCGAAGGATCTTCGCAACGACGTTGCCCTTACGCTCACGGTAATGTCCGTCGATGAAGATTGCTCCCCCGAAATAACGGCAATGATAGGTGCGTCCATCGCCCTTTCCATCTCCGATATTCCGTGGAACGGACCTATCGGCGGCGCATTCGTCGGACTTGTAAACGGAGAGGTCGTCATAAACCCGACAGCGGCGCAGAGAAAAGAAAGCACGCTTGAACTCACCGTTGCGGCAAGCGAAAAGAAAGTCGTCATGATAGAAGCGGGAGCAAAAGAAGTTCCCGACGACGTTATGTTCGACGCTATCATGAAAGGACACGAAGCAATAAAAGATCTTCTCGTGTTCATAAACGGCATAATCGCCGAAATAGGCAAACCGAAATTCGAATACCCTTCCTGCGAACTCGATCACGATATGTTCGATAAGATATTCGATTTCTGCGAAAAAGATGTTATGGAAGCGCTCGACACGGACGACAAGACCGTAAGAGACGCCAAAATGCAACCTATCATAGACAGAATCTCCGAAACCTTCTCGGAAGAATATCCCGATCTTGCGGTAGTTCTTCCCGAACTCATATACAAGATACAGAAAAAGATAGTCCGCCGCTGGCTCCTCGTTGACAAAAAACGTGTCGACGGCAGATCCATGGACCAGATACGTCCTCTTGCGGCAGAGGTTGCTCTTCTTCCCAGAGTTCACGGAAGCGGTCTTTTCACACGTGGTCAGACGCAGGTCATGACGATCGCAACGATCGGTGCTCTTTCCGACAGTCAGCTTCTCGAAGGACTCGACAATGAGACCGAAAAGAGATATATGCACCACTACAATATGCCCGGATATTCCACAGGCGAAGCAAAAGCCCTCAGAAGCCCCGGCAGACGTGAGATAGGCCACGGTGCTCTTGCAGAGCGCGCGCTCGTTCCCGTACTTCCCTCTGTTGAAGAATTCCCCTATGCAATGAGACTCGTTTCAGAGGTTGTTTCCTCCAACGGTTCCACGTCTCAGGCATCTATATGCGGTTCAACACTTGCCCTCATGGACGCAGGCGTTCCGATAAAAGCTCCCGTAGCCGGCATTTCCTGCGGACTTATAACGGCAGAAGACGGCTCTTTCGATACAATGCTCGATATTCAGGGACTTGAAGACTTCTACGGAGACATGGACTTCAAAGTTGCCGGAACACACAAAGGTATCACGGCAATTCAGATGGACCTCAAAATCGACGGTCTTACACCCGAGATCATCAAAAAAGCATTCGAACAAACGCATAAAGGCCGCGATTATATAATCGACGACATCATTCTCAAAGCTATTCCCGCCCCCAGAGAAGAAGTAAGCAAATACGCTCCCAAGCTTATCCAGATGAAGATAAATCCCGATAAGATACGCGACGTAATCGGCTCCGGCGGCAAGATAATCCAAAAGATCACAGCGGACACAGGCGCCAAGATAGACATCAACGACGACGGCAGCGTATATATTCTCGCTATCAACCGCGATGCGGCACAGGAAGCAAAGAATATTATCGACGCTATCGTATTCGAGCCTGTTGACGGTTGCTGCTACACAGGTACAGTAACAAGAATCATTCCGATAGGCGCATTTGTTGAAATCGCTCCCGGAAAAGAAGGTCTTGTTCACATCTCCAAGCTCGCAAACAAGAGAGTCGAGCAGGTTGAAGACGTAGTTTCCGTAGGCGACGTCGTAACAGTCAAGTTCCTTGGAACAGACGAAAAAGGCAGACTCAATCTTTCTATGAAAGACGCTCAAAACGGCTGATAAAAAATAAAAAGCACGGCTTTGCCGTGCTTTTTTGTTGTGCATTATAAATTGGGGCTTCCGCCCCAAACCCTGACACAAGAGACTTTTCGAGAAAAGTCCCTTGGAACCTCAAAAGCCTCGCCAGAATAAATTTGTATGTTCGGTGCGAAGTTCTTTGGCTTACCTTTCTCCGAAAGAAAGGTGTGTTTACAGTTTGCGTATGACCTTGCAGGGGTTGCCAACAGCAAGGCTTTTTGGCGGGATATCCTTTGTAACGACGCTTCCCGCGCCTATAACGCTGTCATTTCCTATCGTAACACCGGGAAGGATAATAGCGCCTGTGCATATCCAGACATTGTCGCCTATCGTAACGGGGTGCGTGTATT
>ULQL01009070.1_pt1 | contig 26292 bp, 19 predicted proteins | sample 1954411 | NCBI WGS metagenome assembly ULQL01 (sample SAMEA4835654, study PRJEB28245) | human gut metagenome | biome: gut microbiome; material: fecal sample | place: Denmark | collected 2008 | reverse complement strand
GGGACAGAGAGATCAACACCACAGATCCAAATTATTATAAATGGACACAGTGGATTTTCTTAAAACTTTTTAAAGCAGGTTTGGCTTACAAGAAAGAAATGCCAATCAATTGGTGTACTTCCTGTAAAGTAGGTCTTGCAAACGAGGAGGTTGTAAACGGTGTCTGCGAGCGTTGTGGAGCTCCGGTTGTCCGCAAAGTAAAAAGTGAGTGGATGCTAAAGATCACGGATTACGCAGAGAAACTGATCGAAGGATTAGATCATGTGGATTACATCGAGCGTGTAAAAGTTTCCCAGAAGAACTGGATCGGCAAATCCATGGGGGCTGAAGTTGATTTCTCTATTAAAGGAAAAGAAGATAAACTTCGTGTATACACAACCCGCTGCGATACATTATTCGGAGTTACTTACATGGTTGTATCCCCGGAACATCCGATCATCGATAAGTACCAGAGCGAGATCAAAAACTGGGATGAAATTATGGCATACCGCGAGTCGGCTGCGAAGAAATCTGATTTTGAGCGTGCAGAGCTTGCAAAAGACAAAACCGGTGTATGTATTGACGGTCTGACAGCAGTAAACCCTGTAAACGGAAAAGAGATTCCGGTCTGGATCTCTGACTATGTATTAATGTCCTATGGTACAGGTGCAATCATGGCAGTGCCGGCACACGATGAGCGTGACTGGGAATTTGCAAAGAAATTCAATCTGCCGATGATCCAGGTGGTTGCAAAGAACGGAGAGGAAGTAGACATCAATGAGGCTGCATTTACAGATGTCGCAACAGGTGTTCTCATTAACTCTGATTTCTTAAACGGACTGGAAGTAAAAGATGCCAAAGCAAAAATGATCGAATTCTTAGAGGAAAAAGGCATCGGAACTGCCAAGACAAATTACAAATTAAGAGACTGGGTATTCTCACGCCAGAGATACTGGGGGGAACCGATTCCAATCGTACATTGTGATAAATGCGGATATGTTCCAATCGATGAGAGTGAACTTCCATTAATGTTACCGGAAGTTGACAGCTACATGCCGACAGATAACGGCGAGTCACCACTGGCAGCTATGACAGACTGGGTAAATACAACCTGTCCTTGCTGTGGCGGACCGGCTAAGAGAGAGACCGATACCATGCCTCAGTGGGCAGGATCCTCCTGGTATTTCTTAAGATATACCGATCCACACAACGATGAAGCACTTGCAAGCCCGGAAGCATTAAAATACTGGATGCCGGTTGACTGGTATAACGGTGGTATGGAGCATACAACCTTACATTTACTGTACTCCAGATTCTGGCATAAATTCCTCTATGATGAGGGTGTTGTTCCTTGCCCGGAACCATATCAGAAGAGAACTTCCCACGGTATGATCCTTGGTGAGAACGGTGAGAAGATGTCAAAATCCAGAGGAAATGTCGTAAATCCGGATGATATTGTAAGAGAATACGGTGCAGATACTTTGAGAACTTACGAGATGTTCATCGGAGCTTTCGATTTAAGCGCTTCCTGGTCGGAAGATGGCGTCAAAGGCTGCCGTCGTTTCTTGGAGCGTGTATGGAAATTACAGGATCTTATGACTGACGAAGAAGGTTACTCCGCTGATATGGAGACAAAGATGCATCAGACGATCAAGAAGGTAAGCAGTGATTTTGAAAATCTGAAATATAATACTGCAATTGCAGCAATGATGGCACTTATCAATGACTTTTATAAGAAAAATGCGATTACAAGGGGAGAATTTAAAACATTAATTACTTTATTGAACCCAGTTGCTCCACATATCACTGAGGAGTTATGGCAGATTGCAGGTTTCGAAGGAAAAGTTTATCAGACAGCCTGGCCTGAATTTGACGAGGCTAAGACCGTTGAGAGTTCTGTGGAAATCGCAGTCCAGATCAATGGTAAGACCAAGGGAACACTTTCCATTGGAAAAGACGATGCAAAAGAGGATGTCATTGCAAAAGCAAAAGAAGCGATTGCAGATAAACTCACGGGAAATATCGTAAAAGAGATTTATGTACCGGGACGTATCGTGAATATTGTTATGAGATAAGAAAAAATGCTCCACAAGGATGCGACTGATGCGCAGAAGAATTATGCAAGCTAAAGCTTGCGCGCATCAGCGTCCTACCGGTAAGTCTTGTAAAAATGAATAAATTCCGCAAGTGATTTAGAAGGCTTGGTTGTTGTCTTGTATGCAAAACCGACTTCACGTTTGTGGATTGGAAAGCCAAGTGGAATTTCCATGAGAGTTCCGTTTTCCAAATCTTCCCGGACAAAGTTCTTGATGACACATGCAACACCGACACCGATGCGGGCAAAATCGATCAGAAGATCCATGTCAGAAATATCGATGGAATCTTTGATGATAATCTGATTTTCCTGTAAATAATCATCAATGTACTGTCTTGTCATATTGTTTTTATCAAGCAGCATGAGCGTGGAACTCTGTAAAATATGATCTTTCTGAATCCCTCTTGCTTTCAGGTTTCGCAGATAATCTTTGGCTGCAACGAAAATGTCTTCAATTTCCTCCAAAAAGTCAAAATGAATATTTTTCAGATTTTCCGGTTTCCCGATCAGACCGATATCAATTTTGTTATCTTCCAGCAGTTTTAAGGTATCATTGGTGGACTGGCAGGAGATGGAAATGGAAATATGCGGGTTCTGCCGGATAAATTCTTTCAGGTAAGGCAGAAGCAGATATTTGCAGAGCGTGGAGCTGACACCGATTTTTAAGTGTCCGACACCGAGCTCGATGGAACGTTTTAATTTTTCTTCGCCCATAGTCAGGGTCTCAAACGCTTCACTGACATGCTCATAGAGCAGTTTTCCCTCATCGGTCAGAACAACGCCGCGGGAACTTCTGGAAAAAAGTTTGCAGCCAACGCTTTCCTCCAGCTTCTGGATGGATTTGCTGATCGCAGGCTGGCTGATATAAAGCTCCTTTGCAGCCTTTGAGATATTTCCGGTGTTTGCAACTGTATAAAAAATACGGTAAGAGGATAAATTCTGATTCATAAAAACTCCTTTTTGTTATCTGATGGATATAGTATATCATAAAACATAGTTATGGTAAATATGTTTATTATGTATTTGTATTATAATATTACCTATGCTACAATGAATACAAGTAAAAGGAACCGTGAGAAATGAGAATATCACGGGAATATAAACAGAGTAATTGTTTTGATGATTTATGATAACAGCAGGGAATCGGAATAATTACGTGAAGGAGGATTTTATCATGGGAATGACAATGACGCAGAAAATCCTGGCGGCACATGCAGGGCTTCCATCTGTAAGTGCAGGACAGTTGATCGAGGCAGAATTGGATTTAGTTCTTGGAAATGACATTACATCACCGGTGGCTATCCATGAGATGGATAAGATGAAAGTGGACGGTGTGTTTGATAAAGATAAAGTAGCACTGGTTTTGGATCATTTTGTTCCAAACAAGGATATTAAATCAGCAGAGCACTGTAAATGCGTGCGGGAATTTGCGTGCAGACATGACATTACCAACTATTTTGATGTAGGGGAGATGGGAATTGAACATGCGCTGCTCCCGGAAAAAGGACTTACCGTGGCAGGAGATGTAATCATTGGTGCAGACTCCCATACCTGTACTTACGGAGCACTTGGAGCATTCTCTACCGGTGTCGGAAGTACGGATATGGCGGCAGGAATGGCAACCGGAAAGGCATGGTTTAAAGTTCCGTCTGCAATGAAGTTTAATCTGACTGGAAAACCGGCTAAGTGGATCAGTGGAAAAGACATTATTTTACATATTATCGGAATGATCGGTGTGGATGGTGCACTTTACAAATCGATGGAATTTGTGGGTGATGGAATTCAGTATCTGACGATGGATGATCGTTTTACAATTGCAAATATGGCGATCGAAGCAGGTGGAAAGAACGGTATTTTCCCTGTGGATGACCTTGCAAAACAGTACATGGAAGAACATTCCAAACGTCCTTACGTTGTTTATGAAGCAGATGAGGATGCGGAATATGATGCGGAATATACGATTGATTTAAGCACCTTAAAACCAACCGTTTCATTTCCGCATTTACCTGAAAATACAAGAACGATCGATGAAGTCGGAGATGTGAAAATTGATCAGGTTGTGATCGGTTCCTGTACCAATGGCCGTATGGATGATCTTAGGATTGCAGCTTCCGTGTTAAAAGGCAAGAAAGTGAAAAAAGGACTTCGCGTAATCGTGATTCCGGCAACACAAAAGATTTATCTGCAGGCAATGGAAGAGGGACTGTTAAGAACCTTTATCGAGGCAGGAGCGGTTGTCAGCACACCAACCTGTGGACCATGTCTTGGAGGATATATGGGAATCCTTGCGGCAGGCGAGCGTTGTGTATCTACAACAAACCGGAACTTTGTAGGTCGTATGGGACATGTGGATTCGGAAGTATATCTTGCGAGCCCGGCAGTTGCAGCGGCAAGTGCAGTCACAGGTAAGATTTCCAGCCCGGAAGAGGTTATGTAAAACAAGGGAGACAAAAGGAGGCTAAATCCTCTCCTCGCCTAAAGAGGCTCGGATTTTGCTTCGCAAAACAAGGGAGGCTAAATCCTCTGCTCACCAGAGGGTTCGCATTTTGCTTCGCAAAACAAGGAGGATTATATGAAAGCAGCATGTGGTCATGTATTTAAATATGGAGACAATGTCGACACAGATGTTATTATTCCGGCAAGATACTTGAATTCTTCAGACCCGAAGGAACTTGCAACACACTGTATGGAAGACATTGACAAGGACTTTGTGAAAAATGTAAAAGAGGGAGACATTATTGTAGCCAACAAAAATTTTGGCTGTGGATCTTCCAGAGAACATGCGCCGATCTCAATTAAAGCGGCAGGCGTAAGCTGTGTCATTGCAGAGACATTTGCGAGAATTTTTTACCGGAATGCGATCAACATCGGATTGCCGATCATCGAGTGCCCGGATGCGGCAAAAGAGATTGAAGCAGGTGATGAGGTGGAAGTGAACTTTGATACAGGTGTCATCACCGACAAGACAAAAGGAACTTCTTATCAGGGGCAGGCATTCCCGCCATTCATGCAGAAGATTATCGACTGCGAAGGTCTGGTCAACTATATCAATCAGAAATAATTTCAAAATACAATCAGAAGCAGGAGGACTGTTGCATAAACGATCAGGTTTGTGTGACGGTCTTTTTGTATGTTGCGAGGTGGCTGTAAAGATATTTCAGGCATTGCGGTTAAGCGAATGTTTTCAGATAATCGATATATTTTTTTGAGATTTTTACGTGGGTGTAGAGTTCGGCATATTCTCTTGGATTCAGCGTGTCTACATAGTTCTCCGGGAACTGCTTTGTCACACCGAATGTTTTTGCAAGATCGGCAGCTTTATTATAAGCAACGGCAGCACTGGCTTCGCTGGCATAGTTTCCGATTTTGTAATTGCCGTTAATATGGATAAAAACTTTATAATGCGTAGCACCGTTTTTCTCATAGCTGAAAACACCATGATAACGGTTGATGTTCAGAATGTTGGAATAACGGAAATCATGCGTATCACCGTTAAAAAACAGATAGTCTCTGCCGGTAACTGCATAGGGTTTGATCCCGTAGCGGGACAAAATGGAGTACTGCATGCCATAATCGCTTACAAATAAATGTCCCTGGCGTTTCTGGATGCGATGACCGGCATAATAAAACAGATCATCAATGTCGAATTTCAGTTCCATATCATCGGAAAGAAAATAACTGAAGTAGCCTTTGCGCAGATAAATAGGGTTATGAAAATACAGATGATTATCCCGGAAGTTTAAAAGACATACTGCTTTGTCAAAGGACAGATGGCGAATCTGACTGTGGATGTTAAAAAGTGTGACTGCTTCATTTTCCAAAAGGTTACAGGCTTCTAAATAGGCAGAGTGTGCATCTTCTTCCGATGAAAAGCTGCCGAGACTGATGTGTTTTGTCTGGTATGTAATGTTCGCGCGATAATAGACGGTTCCGTCCTTTTTTTGGGCAGAATAAACTCCAGTTTGCATGTTATAGTTTTCCTTCCATAAAATGATTACTTTACACTTATGAGATGATATATGCTATTTTAACATGACAGAACAGGAAGAACAAGAAAATTATGGTGACTGTTCGCTCAGCAGAAAAACACTTGCTGTTTTGCTGTGTAAGAAAGTGATTCAGAATATGGTAAAAATATAAATTTGATATGCTGTAAAATATTGTTTCGTAAGTAAGAATTTGGTATAATATTACAAAGTGATTTTCTGATCAAAAATGCAATTGGAATTTGAAAAGAGGAAAACAGATATGAGCGAAAGAACAAACAGAAAACAAAAGAAAAGTGGAAAAGCAGGAGGCGTAAAGTTACAGAGCCGGATGAGCCGGAAAGTTTTGATCCCTGTTATCTGTCTTGTGATCATTGCAATTTTATCTTCTGTGATCGGACATCGGAATTTAAAGTCCATGTATCAGGCGAGCAATGAGATCACAAGTGTTTATATGACAAAAACAGCACAGTTGAATGAGATCTCGGACAAATTTAAGGAAATGGAGATCCTTGCTTACAGCATGTGTGTGACAAAGTCGACAAATGACCGTGCCAGTATGCTCGAACAGAGCGCAGCAACCAAGGAAGAGATCAATAGTCTGCTGGAACAGTTAGATCAGATGGCAGTGACAGAGGATGAGAAGAGCAGGGGGAAGAATATCACCGCTTATTATCAGGGCTTTACGGATGCATACCAGAAGGTGACGGACAGTATTGAGAACGGTAATAAGACACAGGCACAGGAATACTGTAATCTTGAACTTTTTAAAGCGGCAAATAAATTGAGTGATGAACTTGCGTCTTATATTGAATTTTACAATGCAGATGTAGACCGGGTGGTTGCAAACCAGAGTACGGTATATGACAGTGGAAATTATGCAAATCTGATCGTTATCGGACTTATTGTTGTGAGTCTGATCGCATCGTTGTATATAACGATCTTTAAAGTAGTTCGTCCGATCAGGAAGACGTCAAAGGAACTGAAAGTGATCGTCAAAGATATGCAGTCCGGTCATGCAGATCTGACAAAACGTGTGACCGTAAAGGGAAATGATGAGATCGCAGAACTTGCATCCGGTATGAATGTGTTCCTTGACACCTTACAGGAAGTTCTCGGAAAAATCGCAACAAACTCCAATGCGATAGGGGATGTCGTCCAGAATGTCGGAAGGAGTGTGGAGACAGCCAATACGAATGCCTATGATGTATCTGCTGTTATGGAAGAACTTTCTGCAACGATGGAGGAGGTTTCTTCTTCCGCTGCAACCGTGACCGATAATATTTCAAATGTAAATGATGAAGTGATCAGCATTGCGGATGATTCGAAGGCAATGAATGATTATGCATTCACTATGCAGGAGCGTGCCGAAGAGTTAAAACAGAAGGCAGTAAACAATCAGGAAAATACAAGCCGGATGATCGCCGGCATCATCGAGTCGCTGAAGTCAGCGATCGAGGAGAGTACCAGTGTCAGACATGTCAATGAACTGACGGAAGAAATCTTAAGCGTATCCAGCCAGACAAACCTTCTCGCGTTAAATGCTTCTATTGAGGCGGCAAGAGCGGGAGAGGCAGGAAAAGGATTTGCAGTTGTGGCAGATGAAATCCGGAAACTTGCAGATTCCACAAGAGAGACAGCGAATAATATCCAGAGTATCAACGCACAGGTCACAGATGCGGTGGAAAAGCTTTCTGACAGCGCAAACCAGCTTGTTACCTATATTGATGATACGATCATGCCGGATTATGACAGCTTCGTAAAAACAGGCGAGCAGTACCGGACCGATGCAACTTATGTCAATAGTACCATGGATCACTTCGAGGAGCGTGCAAACAGTCTGAAAGAGGTTGTCCTTGTGATGAAACAGTCAGTAGAGGATATTTCCACGGCGATTGAGGAGAGTGCGAAAGGAATCGCAAATGCTGCGGAAAATACCGATATCCTTGTAGAAAACATGGATAAGGTCAAGAAGAAAATGGAGACAAACCAGCAGATCAGTGACCAGTTGAAAGCAGAATCAGATCGTTTTCAGGGGATTTCGGACAATTTAATGCTTTAATGCATTGACATGAGAGAACGTTTTATCTATAATGAGCGAAAGAGAGAAAAAGGATAAGAGGATTGTGAAAATGGAATTGATGTACACAAGCACCAGAAATGCAAATGAAAAAGTGACAGCTTCACAGGCTATTTTAAAAGGACTTGCAGAGGACGGAGGATTATTTGTTCCGGAACAGCTTCCGACATTGGATAAGACGGTAGATGAACTTGCAGGAATGACTTATCAGGAAACAGCTTATGAAGTTATGAAGAAGTTTTTGACAGACTTCACGGAGGAAGAATTAAAGAATTGTATCAATGCAGCTTATGACAGCAAGTTTGATACAGAAGAGATCGCACCATTGGTTCAGGCGGACGGAGCGTATTATCTGGAGTTGTTCCATGGCTCAACGATTGCTTTTAAAGATATGGCATTATCCATCCTGCCACATTTAATGATCACATCAGCGAGAAAGAATCAGGTGAAAAATGATATTGTAATCCTGACAGCTACTTCCGGGGATACCGGAAAAGCAGCATTAGCCGGATTCGCAGATGTAAAGGGAACAAAGATCATTGTATTTTATCCAAAGAACGGTGTCAGCCCAATTCAGGAAAAACAGATGGTGACACAGAAGGGCGATAATACATTTGTTGTAGGTATCCATGGTAACTTTGACCAGGCACAGACTGGTGTGAAGAAGATTTTTGGTGATAAAGAAATGGCAGCGGAATTAGCAGCTGCAGGTTATCAGTTCTCCTCCGCGAATTCCATCAATATTGGACGTCTGGTGCCACAGATTGTCTATTATGTATATGCATATGCAAAATTATATGCAAATGGTGTTATTGGAAAAGATGAGAGAATCAATGTCGTAGTTCCAACCGGTAACTTTGGTAATATTCTGGCAGCATTTTATGCGAAGAATATGGGAATCCCAATTGCAAAATTGATCTGTGCATCCAATGAGAATAAGGTTCTTTACGACTTTTTCACAACCGGAACTTATGATAAGAACAGAGAATTTATGCTGACAAGCTCTCCATCCATGGATATTCTGATTTCCAGTAACTTAGAGCGTCTGATTTACCGTATTGCCGGAAATGATGCTGCAAAGAATGCAGATTTCATGAAAGCATTAAATACAAACGGAAAGTATGAGATTACGCCTGCAATGAAAGAACAGCTTGCAGATTTCTATGGAAATTATACAAGTGAGGAAGAAACAGCAGAAGAGATCCGGAACTTATACGAGAAGACAGGTTATATTATTGATACTCATACAGCAGTTGCGACAGGTGTATATCATAAGTATTTAAAAGATACAAAGGATACGGACACCAAGACCGTGATCGCATCTACTGCAAGTCCGTTCAAGTTTACAAGAAGCGTGATGGATGCGATTGATAAGAAGTATGATGCAATGACAGATTTTGAACTTGTTGACGAACTGAGCAAAATTGGAAATGTTAAGATTCCAAATGCCATCGAAGAGATCCGTACCGCAGAGGTAAGACATAAGACCGTATGTGAAGTGGATGAGATGCCAAAGGTTGTAAAAGAATTTTTGAACGTGAAATGATCGTGCAGATTTTTAGCATTTGTATCTTATTAAAACGATAATAGAAAAAATAAGGCTGTCTGATAAAACTATCAGCAGCCTTATTTTTGTGACCTGAAAATTGATTTTCTATTGATACAATTCCATTATTATTTCTTCAATTCAAAAATGAAATTAATAACACCAAACGGATACATGACCTGAAGTAAATAAGATGAACTGGACAATTCAATCAATTCGTCAGAAACAACTTCAGGAGCCTCTAATGTTAATTCTTTTCCGAGTGTATTTGAAATATTCACATTATATAATCCGTTATGAAGATTTAAGAAATCTTCCAGAGAAGCCTGAACATATTCATCAAACTCTGTAAATTCCTCATTTACGTATCTGGATGCAAAGCTGATACAGGTTGTCTCAGGCATATCCAGATAAACTTTAGCGGATAAATCGCCATGGATCGTCTGCGAAACACAGTAATTTACAGGATACTCTTTGCATGGGTTAAAACACAGCGGAGTGAAATCATCCCCGATAAAACGCGTCAGATCATTGAACAGCAATCGCATATAGGAAGCATTGTATTCGTCTGCAGCTACATCAGTTGTATGGAAGAAATTTGCAAGAATCCGGTCAAGATCATCCTGTTTTTCGTTGCTGTAATCTAAATCCGTTATTTCGTTTTCTGATTCATAATCCGTGATCAGTGTTTCCAGCTGCGCATTGTTAATATAACCTTCCTCTACAAGTGTCTGTCCTAATAACAGAAAGTCCGGATACTGTGTCTTGACAAGTTCATCGACCTGTTCCTGTGTCAGATATCCCTCGCGGACAGCTAAATCGCCAAACCGACAATCATTATGTGTCTGTGAAATGATGACATTATCTACTTCATTTGCAGTCATATATCCCTTCATAATGGCGAGAGTGCCAAGCTTCATATGCTGGGAGAATTTTTTGCCAAGGGCACTGAGCAGCTGATCTTTTGTCACTACATTGTGAGATAATAAAAATGTTCCAAAAAACTGTGCGTACATATTTTATCTCCCTTCAAATCTTGAGGTAAGGATGCTATGCAGCTGCTCTGGATTTAAAGGTTTCTGGATAAAATCCTTTGCACCGGCTTCAATGGCGGAACGCAGCTGTGACTGTGTTCCGACAGAAGAAACGATAATGATTTCTGCATCTTTGTCAAAATCAATAATTTCACGGATTGCTGCATTGCCATCTTTTACTGGCATAACGATATCAAGAAAAGATAAATCAGGCTTTTCCTTTTTATAGATATCAATTGCATCCTGTCCGTTGGATGCCTCGAAAAAAGTTGGTGTACCATATTTTGAAATAAAATCTTTTAACTGCTTTCGTGCAAGTATGGAATCATCACTAATAAGAATTTTTGCATTGTCTAGTCTCATAGTAAATCCCCTTTTCCTAATTTGTTTATAGAACCTATTTTACACTAAAAAAAATGGGCATGCAATTGTAATATACAAAATTCGTGTTGTTTTTTCTCGAAAAAACGCAAAATATGGATTGATTTTGTTCTTGAATCTTAAGGATGGAGAGATTATAATGAGTGCATCTTTGTAAAATTATGTAAAATCAGAAATGGAAGGGTAAAAGAAGATGGATGTAATGCTTGTATTTAACGTGGTGGTTGCGTTATTCGGTGCCTATATGATATGGTCAGCACTTCAGATGAAGAAGAGTGGTAAGATTAATTCCATGGTACTGGCACAGGAAGAGTTAAAAAAAGTGAAAGATACAAAGGGATTCATTGAATTTCTGTATTGGCGGGAGATGTTGTTTGGTGCGCTGGTATTGATTGTTGGGGTTCTTGGAGTCTTAAATGAGACCGTTATGCCGATTGGAAAAGCAAGTATCCTGGAAGTGATCATTTTCCTTGCAGCTTTCATCTGGTTTCAGAATTCATTGGCGAAAGCGAGAGAAAAGTTTTTACATTTATAATATGAGTTACATAAAAAACAGTTGTCATGGAAACAGACCGGAACCGGTAATATCCGGTGTGTTCCCAGTGGCAACTGTTTTCTTATTTTAACGTTCCTCTATAGGAACATAAGCTTTTCGTTCGCCAACATTCTTGTATGCAGGACGCATGATCTTGCCACTGTGTGCCACTTCCTCAAGACGGTGTGCACTCCAGCCGGAGATTCGTGCAATGGCAAAAATCGGTGTGTAAAGTTCTACCGGGAGTCCTAACATGCTGTAGGCGAAGCCGCTGTAAAAGTCAACGTTTGGACTGACACCCTTGTAGATCTTACGTTCTTTTGCAATGATCTCAGGGGCAAGCCGCTCGACCGTTGCATAGAGTTTGAATTCTTTTTCATAGCCCTTTTCTTCGGAGAGTTTTTCTACGAAAGAGCGGAAAATAACAGCTCGTGGATCGGAAAGTGAGTAAACCGCATGTCCCATACCATAAATTAGACCAGCGTGGTCGAATGCTTCTTTATGCAACAATTTTGTCAGATAATCTGCAATCTCATCCTCGTTTGACCAGTCTTTCACCTGTTTTTTCATATCATCAAACATTTTTACAACTTTGATATTGGCACCACCGTGTTTCGGTCCTTTTAAGGAACCTAAAGAGGCTGCAATCGCGGAATAGGTATCGGTTCCGGAGGAAGATACCAGATGCGTGGTGAATGTGGAGTTGTTACCACCACCGTGCTCCATATGCAAGATCAGGGCGGTATCTAACAATTTCGCTTCCAGTGGTGTGAATTTACTGTCAGCGCGGAGAATATGTAAAATATTTTCTGCAGTAGAATATTCTTCTTTTGGAGGATGGATAAATAAGCTGGCACCATCGTGATAATGCTTATATGCCTGATAACCATAAACAGAAAGCAATGGGAATAAACTGATCAACTGAAGACATTGTCTCAATACATTTGGAAGAGAAATATCATCCGCCCTGTCATCGTAGGAGTAAAGTGTCAACACACTCCGCGCAAGGGTGTTCATCATATCCCTGCTTGGCGCTTTCATGATGATGTCACGTACAAAACTGGTAGGCAGTGTGCGGTATTTGCTCAGCATGTTAGTGAATTCTTTTAGTTCGTCTTTTGTTGGAAGACTGCCAAACAGAAGAAGATAGGTACATTCCTCAAATCCGAAATGGCTGTTCTCGTCAATTCCGGCAATAATATCTTTTACATTATAGCCGCGGTAATAGAGTTCGCCGTCTGCTGGATGGGATACTCCGTCCACGATCTTTGTCGAACATACATCAGAAATCTCGGTCAGTCCAACGAGCACACCTTTACCGTTTATGTCACGCAGCCCGCGTTTTACGTCGTATTTGCTATATAATTCCGGATCAATGACAGAACATTTGGCACTTAACTCAGACAGATGCTCTAACTCCGGTGTTATCTCACAAAATGGATTATTTTTTGTCATTTAAAGCCCTCCTTCAATTTATCACGTTAACTTATAATAGCATATGTACTAAAATTAATACAAGAAAATTGTTCCAAATTTAAAAAAATTTAAAAAATTTTTAGAAAAAGTTTACATATAAACATGAAACTTCTTAATTATTCCTATACTTTCAGGAGATATTAGATTACAATAAAAAATGTAAATAATATGTCGTTTGTTGGAAAAAACAGTATAAAAATGGAAAAACAGGAGTTTGACAGGATGGAAGCGGAAGAGTTAATAAAAGCAGCTATGGAGGCAAAGGAGCATGCGTATGTCCCATATTCCCATTTTCGGGTTGGAGCGGCACTTCTAACAAAAAGCGGTAAGGTTTATCAGGGATGCAATATTGAAAACGCAGGATATTCTCCGACAAACTGTGCGGAGCGTACAGCATTTTTTAAGGCAGTCTATGAGGGAGAGCGTGAGTTTGCAGCAATTGCGATCAATGGAGATGGAGACGATTATCTGTATCCGTGCGGTGTGTGCAGACAGGTCATGGCAGAATTCTGCGAGCCGGATACGTTTCGAATTTTTGTTTCCAAAAAGAATGGAGAATATCTCGAGTACACGCTTGGGGAATTGTTTCCGGGTGCATTCACAAAGGACGATATAGAAAAAGCCAGAGTTTACTAGGTGGAACATGTTTTTGCCATTTTGTCAATGGATAAAACTACAAGAAAATAGTAGTAATTTTGGTAGTATTTTTTACGTTCCGGCATTAATTTTTGCTTGTGAATCAGGGAACATTAAAGTATAATAAGACTATCAAAAAACAGCCTGGGATGTGCGACACCCTACTATTTTGAACCTACATTTACTTTAAACGGGATTCCAACATTTTCAATTGGATGCCAGGCCTCAGTAATTCGCTACGGCGGCGGGGGAAGGCAAAAGCTTGATTGAGGTTACCCACCTAGCGTTGGCTAGGAGTCAAAATTGTAGGAAACGGCATTTTGGGTATTACAAAAGATAGAATGTACGAAAGAATTTATAAAGTACAGAAGAAGTTTGGAAGACACAAAAGCGTTCACAAGACACAGAAGATTTATAGTGAGGTACAAAAGATTCCGAAAGTACAAAAGCATTTTTGAGACACAAAAGAATCATAAAAGTACCAATGAAGATAGAAGATACACACGAGAATAAAACAGAAGATACACACGAGAATAAAACAGAAGATACAAAAGCGAGAAGCTGCTTTCTTAGAAAGCAGCTTCTTTTTAGGTAGTGCGTGAGGGGGAAAGTGCGTTTGAAAAGAAAAATCGGACTGCTTGTCATTTTGTTACTCATATTGTGCGGCATGCTATTGGCAGGAACGAATAAAGGGTATCATAAAGACGTTTATTCAGAGCATTATGTTCCGGTAGAAGAGGTGCAGGATGAACTGTCTTTTTCTATATATAAGGAGATGGACTGGGAGCAGATATTGTTACAGAAACAGGAGTATCTGACAAAAAAGGCTGCCAGCGAAATTTTAGAGTTTCTTGGATTAAAGGATTACATACAACTTCCAGAGAAAAGTGAGAACGCTGCGCTAGACCGCGGGGAGTGGAACGCTGTTTATACAGAAATCCTTGCTTATCTCGATGATGAAAAAACAGTTACAACACAGGATCTGTTGCTGATGGATGTGATTGAATCGGACAGCGGATGCATTCTGGTCACAAATGAGGGGGATTATCCATCAAAGTTTGGACAACATTTTCTCACAGCATGGGATAATTACCGATTGTATTTGCTAGATGGTAAATGTGTTGGAATTGCGGGAATCAGTGGAGAGGAAGCAGAGGTATATAATACTTATATCAAGGCTGTCGAAGATGGAACACTTACTTTTTTATCCGGTGGTGCAGAATATGAGATTACAATGGATGCATCGGAAAAAGATGTGACAGAAGGCGTGGCGGATCTTGTTTTTTCAAATGGAAAGCTCCAGATCGTGCGAAAAAAAGAACAGGAGATCGGTGGAAAATTATTGTCCTATGATGAAAATACGATAGAGATTGAAGGCTATGGAAGAATCTCCCATACCGGGAAGATCCCGGTTTATGAACTTTTAGAAGGGGAAGATGTCACGGAGAGTTCGATTTCGAAAGTGGTTCTCGGAAACATGGAAGTATCCTATGTGATCGGGGAAGAAGAAGTCTGTGCAATTTTGATCAGGACACCGGCAGTAATCGAAAATATCCGGGTTCTGTTACTGGCAGACGATGGTGGAAAATTCCGCTCCGCAGTTTATCTGAAAGCAGATGTTGATGCAAGTATTAAGTTTGGTGAAACTGTGTCGGACTATGCGGCGGGAACGCTGCTTGATGTAAGTACATGGTTTACAGAACGTGATGATACATTTTCCATTCAGCCTGCAACGGAAAATGGGAAGATTTTTCTGTGTGATGAAGCGGGAAATACCATCTCAAACGGATATTCCGGCAGTGTGGAGGTGCGCCGTTACGAGGAGGGCTACACCGTTGTGAACAGTGTTCCGTTTGAAACTTATCTTACCGCAGTGGTTCCAAGTGAGATGCCATCTACCTATGAAAAAGAGGCATTAAAGGCGCAGGCAGTCTGTGCGAGAAGCTATGCCTATATTCAGCTTATGAGGGCAGATCTGGCGGCTTTCGGAGCGCATATCAACGACAGTACGTCCTATCAGGTTTATAATAAAGTAGAGGCGGGCGAGGCATCCAGACAGGCGGTGGAGGAGACAAAACATGAGGTAATGACTTATGCGGACGAAGTGATCGAAGCATATTATTTCTCGACGTCTATGGGTTACACGGACACCGCAGAGGTATGGAATCCGGAAGAGATGGAAAACTATGGGTACCTGAAAAAAGTATGCTTAAATACGCCGGAGACAGATATTGATCTGTCAGATGAGAAAACATTTTTAGATTATATCCGGAAACCACAGACAGGATTTGACAGTGAGATCAAGTATTATCGCTGGAGTGCACAGGCGGATTTTAACGGAAAAGAAGCCGGAATCCGGCAAATTTTGGAAAACAGGCATTCCATTTCTCCAAGGAACGTGATATATTATGAATCTAATGGTAAAAATGAGACGGACTCCATGGCAGATTTTGGAAAGCTGAAAGGCATCGAAGTGGAGAAACGGAGTGCGTCAGGTTCCATCCTGACGTTACGGCTTTCCTATGAACATGGTATGGTAAAAGTTTTTTCCGAGTATAATATTCGTAAAGTACTAGGACTTGGCGCGGCAAACATTGCGTATCAGGATGGAAGTGAGAGTGCTGAGGTGACGATTCTGCCAAGTGCGTTTGCCAGTCTTGTGAACGAAGCAGACGAAACATACACTCTATATGGCGGAGGTTACGGACACGGACTTGGCATGAGCCAGAATGGTGCCAATGGTCTGGCAAAAACCGGGATGAATTATCAAGATATTTTGCATTTCTTCTATAAAGATGTCTCGATTACCAGTCTGACAGAAAAAAGTGAATTTGCGAATCAGGATGATGAATAAATTGCAGTAACAATGGAGGAAAGAAAATTGATTTGGAAGATTATCGGAAACGGAAAATCTTTTTTTGATAAATGTAAGCGGGATAAGATCAATGCATATTCTGCCCAGTCGGCATTTTTTATTATATTATCGACAATTCCATTTTTGATGGTGTTTTCTTCCCTTCTTCAATACACACCGATCACGGAGGGGACTTTGTTAAAAATGTATCAGACTGCATTGCCAGATTACATTTCAGCTTTTTTGATTTCAATCACGGATGAAGTATATAACCGTTCGGTTGGAATCATCTCCATTACGGCGATCGTGGCAATCTGGTCTGCTGCCAAGGGAATCCAGTATATGACAGATGGACTGAATTCGGTCAATGACCTGGAGGAAAACCGCAACTGGTTTGTGTTAAGACTCTGGGCAATCGTCTATACGATCGTATTTTTGTTTGCGGTTGTATTTACACTGGTTGTCCTGGTCTTTGGAAATACGCTGCATGATCTTGCGGTAGAGTATATTCCGCTATTGCAGAGTCTGACGGATCTGATCGTAAGACTTCGTGGCTTTGTGCTTTTTGGAATTTTATTTGTATTTTTTGATATTATTTTTACCATGCTGCCAAACAAAAAACTGACGTTTAAAAGCCAGATTCCGGGCGCAGCGATCTGCGCGGTGGCGTGGTATGTGTTTTCGTTTGCTTTGTCCATTTATGTGGATTACTTTAATGGATTTTCTATGTATGGCAGTCTGACAACCATCGCATTGATCATGCTCTGGCTTTATTTTTGCATGTATATTATGATGATGAGTGCAGAAGTGAACGTGATCTTCAATGAAAGTTTCCGCAAATGGCTTAAGCGTGACCGGACAAAGAAAAAAAGGGGTTGAGTTTTAGAAAACCCTGTGATAGAATAGCAATTGAATTTGATGCTGATCATGGGCATCAGAAATAGGAAAAGGCTGTGAATGTGTCAGTAGAGCACTATACTTTTTAAAGAGAGAGCGGGTCACCGGCTGAGAGCCAGCTTAAGGTAAGATAGGAATCGAATTTCACACAGGAGCCGCATTTGTGAACGCAGGAGATCTTGTAAATAGCAGATGACGCCTGATACACGTTACGTATCTACAAAGTGCTTTTCTTCGGATAAAGAAGAGAAGAATCAGGGTGGTACCGCGGAATCATTCGTCCCTAAGTGAGGGAGAATGGTTCCTTTTTTATGTCCTGAAAGATGTTTATGAAAAAGGAGAAATGAAAATGAAAGACAAATTGCAGCAGATCAGAGAGAAAGCAATTGCAGAGATCGAGGGATCTGACGGATTAGAGCGTCTGAACGAAGTCAGACAGGCAGTGCTTGGCAAAAAAGGTGAACTTACAGCAGTATTAAAAGGAATGAAAGATGTAGCACCTGAAGACAGACCAAAAGTAGGACAGTGGGTAAACGATACACGTTCTGCAATCGAGACAATTCTCGAAGAGAAAATGAAAAAATTAGAGGCAGATGCCTTAAAGAAAAGATATGAAGCAGAGAAAATCGATGTTACGATGCCGGCAGTGAAGCATGAAAAAGGAAATCTGCACCCGGTGACACAGGTCCGTAACCAGCTCATTGATATTTTTGCCTCTATGGGATTTGAAGTTTATGAGGGAACAGAGATTGAGACAGATTACTATAACTTCACAGCTTTGAATACACCTCAGGATCATCCGGCAAGAGACATGCAGGATACTTTCTACCTCTCACCGGAATTCCTGCTCCGTACCCAGACATCTGCAGGACAGATACATGTTATGGAAGCAAAGAAACCACCAATCAAGATTATTTCCCCTGGTAAGGTATTCCGTTCCGATGATGATGCAACACATTCCCCAATGTTTACACAGATGGAAGGTCTTGTGGTAGATAAGGGAATTACACTCTGCGACTTAAAGGGAATGTTAGATGAACTTGTAAAGAAGATTTTCGGAAAAGAGACGACCACACGTCTTCGTCCATCCTACTTCCCATTCACAGAGCCTTCCGTAGAAGTTGATGTAAGCTGTTTCCAGTGTGGCGGATGCGGATGCAAACTCTGCAAAGGTACAGGATGGATTGAAGTATTAGGAGCAGGTGTTGTTAACAATAAAGTTTTAGAGGGTTGTGGAATTGATACCAATGAGTACAGTGGCTTTGCATTCGGTATCGGTATTGAGCGTATCGCAATGTTAAAATATGGTATCAACAACATCAAATTACTGTTTGAGTCCGATATGCGTGTATTAAAACAGATCGATGACTAAGACAAACAGATAGAGATAAAAGAAAAGGAGACTTATCATGTTAGCACCATTAAGCTGGTTAAAAGATTATGTAGATATAGATGTTACTCCAAAGGAGTTAGAGGAAAAACTTTTTTCCTGTGGATTTGAAGTTGAGGAACTGATTGAAGTTGGAAAAGATGTAAGCGGCGTTGTTGTAGGTCTGGTTGAGACATGCGAACCAATTCCTGACACACACTTAAGCTTATGTCAGGTAAATGCCGGTGAGCACGGAACCTTCCAGATCTGCTGTGGAGCAGACAATGTCCATGCAGGCGGCAAATTCCCGCTCGCACTCGTAGGCGCAACAGTTTATGCAACTGCAAAAGACCATGTCACGATCGAAGGTGTGATGACAATTAAAAAAGGCAAACTCCGTGGATATGAATCCTTTGGTATGCTTTGCTCCGGAACAGAGCTTGGATTAAACGAAGATTTATATCCGGGCGCAGGATACAACGGATTACTTGTGTTACCGGAAGATGCCAGAGTTGGAGCAGACGTAAAACCGATCCTTGGAATGGATGACTGGATTTTTGACATTGCGATCACCGCAAACCGTCCTGACTGCCAGAGTATTTACGGTATCGCAAGAGAAGTAGCAGCCGTTCTCGGAAAAGAATGCAAAGAGCCTGCACTTGATTTCACAGAGACAGATGTAAAGAAGGATTTCCATGTAACTGTTTCTGCGAAAGATCTCTGCCCGAGATATATCGCACACTATGTTCATGATGTTGAGATCAAGGAATCTCCTGCATGGATGAGAAGAAGACTGGCATTAGTCGGAATCGGTGGTATCTCCAATATCGTAGATATCACAAACTACGTCCTAAAAGAGTTAGGTCAGCCGATGCATGCATTCGACTATGCATATTTAGAGGGTGACGAGATTAATGTCAGACGTGCAGATGATGGCGAGAAGATCACAACATTAGACGAAAAAGAATTTGAATTAAATAATTCAAATCTTGTCATCTGTGACGGTAAAAAACCGGTTGCACTGGCAGGTATTATGGGTGGTTTGAATTCTGAAATCCAGGACACCACAAAAGAAGTGATGTTCGAGGCTGCAAAATTTGCCCGCGACAACATCCGTAAAAGCTCCAGGGCACTGGGACAGTCCTCTGATTCCAGCGCAATGTATGCAAAGGGTGTTTACGAATACACAACTGTTATGGCAATGAAACGTGCTCTTCATTTAGTAGAGGAGTTAGGCTGTGGTAAAGTTTCTTCCACACACATTGAAGTGTCTACCGGAAACTCCATCGAGCCAAAAGAGATGAAAGTAAGTGTAAAACGTGTTAATGGGGTTCTTGGAATCGAAGTCCCAGATGCTGACATCGTTCGTATTCTTACTGCTTTAAATTTTGCACCGGTCATCAACGGTGATGAGCTGACATTGCAGATTCCTGCTTACCGTGAAGATATGGATTCTTACCCGGATGTGGCGGAGGAAGTGATCCGTATGTATGGCTATGAGCATGTAATCCCAACCTTTATGCCGACTGCGAAAGTGACATTAGGTGGATTAAACTTAAAACAGAAGACAGAACTTAAAATCAAACGTGCACTCTGTGCAGCAGGAGCTTATGAGGGAATTCATTACTCCTTCTTCTCACCGTCTGATCTGGATCTGTTAAGACTGCCGGAAGATGCAAAAGAGAGACATGCAATCCGTCTGATCAATCCAATTAATATTGATCTTTCACTGATGAGAACTACACTTGCACCGCAGATGATCCATGCGATGGCAAGAAACCAGAAAAAAGCAATTTTAGAGGGAAGAATCTTCGAACTTGGAAATGTATTTATTCCAAAAGATCTCCCACTTACGGAGTATCCGGATGAGAGAGAGACACTGTGCGTTGGATTATTTGGCGAGAAGGAATCTTTCTACACATTAAAAGGATTTGCAGAGACGGTTGCAGATGCACTGAATATTACATTCACATACGAGGTAGCCGAGAATACATTCCTTCATCCATATCAGACAGCAGAGATTTTCTGTGAGGGTGAGAAAGTCGGATATCTTGGAAAGGTTTCTTACGAGATCATGGATGAACTTGATATGCGTGTACCGGCTTACGTCATGGAGATTGATCTTGCATCCCTGAAAAAATGGTATGGAAAAGAGCAGATCTTTACTCCGTTGCCAAAATATGCAGAAGAAAAACGTGATTTCGCATTTGTGGTAGACAAAAACATCACCTGTGCGCAGATTGAAAATGGTATCAAAGAGGCCTGCGATTATGTCACAGATGTAACATTATTCGATGTCTACGAAGGAATCCAGCTTGGACCGGATAAGAAGAGCATGGCATTCTCAGTTGTATTTACTCCGGCTGACGAAGAATTCACAACGGAAAGAGTGGAAGGTTTTGTCAAGAAAATCTTAAAGAACTTAGAGAAAACACTTGATATCAGGCTTCGTGCATAATATGATAGAAACATGGCAAAGAGTCGCAGCAGCGGCTCTTTGTTATGTACAGAAAATGCTAATAGATGGAGAACAATCATGGATGTAAAAGATTTTTATTATGATCTTCCACAGGAACTCATTGCACAGGATCCATTGGAGGATCGTTCCAGCTCCAGACTGATGGTTTTAGATAAGATCACAGGAGAAGTGGAACACAGACATTTTAAGGATATTACAGAGTATTTAAGACCGGGCGACTGCCTTGTCATTAATAACACAAAGGTAATCCCGGCACGTCTTTATGGCGTGAAGGAAGGTACCGAGGCCAAAATCGAAATCCTTCTCTTAAAAAGAAAAGAAAATGATATCTGGGAAACACTCGTAAAACCGGGAAAGAAATGCAAGATCGGAACGAAAATTGTTTTCGGCGAAGGGATTTTGACCGGTGAAGTTGTCGATATTGTAGAGGAAGGCAACCGGCTCATCCAGTTCCATTATGAGGGGATTTTCGAAGAGATATTAGACCGGCTTGGCCAGATGCCGCTGCCACCGTACATTACACATCAGCTTCAGGATAAGAACCGTTACCAGACAGTCTATGCCAAATATGACGGATCCGCTGCAGCTCCGACAGCAGGGCTTCATTTCACACCGGAATTGTTGCAGCAGGTGCGTGACATGGGGGTAGAAATTGCGGAAGTAACACTGCATGTCGGACTTGGAACGTTCCGTCCGGTCAAGGAAACAGATGTGTTAAAGCATCATATGCATTCTGAATTTTATAAAATCGAACAGTCAGAAGCGGATAAGATCAATAAAGCGAAAAAAGAAGGACACCGTGTCATTGCAGTGGGAACAACAAGCACCAGAACTTTAGAGTCTGCTGCGGACGAGAATGGTTTCCTCACAGAAAAAAGCGGATGGACAGAAATTTTTATTTATCCGGGATATCAGTTCAAAGTCATCGATGCACTGATCACTAATTTCCATCTGCCGGAATCCACACTGGTAATGCTTGTATCCGCACTTGCCGGAAGAGAACATGTACTGGCAGCCTATGAGACCGCAGTAGAAGAAAAATATCGCTTTTTCAGTTTTGGCGATGCGATGTTTATTGTAGACCGGGAGTCTTAAAACTACTTGTAATCGCAAAGAACTTGTTATACAATTATTTTAAATTTTTCATGAAGGAGAAGTGAGGTATGGAGGAGCGGAGAAAGCATAAGAGACTTGATCTGGAAGTCATGGTTGAATTAGAACGATTAGATGAAGAAAGCGTGACCACTTTGAAATATGTCCATGTCGAGGTGACAGATATTTCAAGAAGCGGTCTCGGATTTAAGTCGAAGGCAGATCTTGAGATTGGGAGCTATTACGATACAAGGATTCAGATCTGGACGAAAGAAGTTGTGGATGCTGTTATTGAAATCGTCCGGAGAGATGCTTTGCCGGAGGGCGGTTATAAATATGGATGCAGGTTTATTGGGATGACGGATACTGACGCACTCAAGATAGATATTTACCAGATATTTAATGATCTGTAAAAGAACCGGGGATCCGATACTACAATGCAGGAGTATATCGCTATGTCGTTTCAAAAAATAAAATCATCTACATCACGGTGTTTTGATATCAGCACAGCAGCACTGCATATCATTGCAATGCTGTTCATGCTGATGGATCACCTTTGGGCAACACTTCTTCCGGCGCAGGAATGGCTGACCTGTGTTGGCAGGATCGCATTTCCGATTTTTGCATTTATGTCGGTAGAAGGTTATTTTCATACCCATAATTTCAAAAAGTACTTATTGCGAATGCTGGTTTTTGCAGTGATCTCAGAGATACCGTTCGATCTGATGTATGGTGGAACATGGTTTTATCCGGTTCACCAGAATGTGATCTGGACGTTTATCCTTGGTCTTTTAGGAATCCATATAATGGAAACAGTGCGAAAGAAAAAGAAAACACCTGTTTTTGTACTGACAGCCATACTGGTTACGATTGCCGGAGGTTTACTCGGAACACTGACAATGGTGGATTATTATGGAATCGGTGTACTGACTGTTTTTATTTTTTACTTTTTCCGCGGACGTAAATGGTGGTGTCTGCTTGGTCAAATTGCTGCTCTTTATTGGGTAAATGTGGAATTGCTTGGCGGATTAATGTATCCGGTCCGTTTGTTCGGCATGGAGTTTGAACTCTGCCAGCAGGGGCTTGCATTGCTTGCATTAGTGCCAATCTGGCTTTACAGAGGACGACAGGGATATCACAGCAAACCATTCCAGTATTTCTGCTATGCATTCTATCCGGTCCACATGCTCATTCTGGTGCTGATACTGGGCTTTGTGAACCGGTGATCTGTCTGATGTTGACCGGTCAAGAGAATATTTTTAATTTGTTGTCTCCCGGCGGATAAGGATAGGCGTAATTTGTTTATGAATCGGTTCTGCCAGCGGAACTGGTTTTCTCTTTTTACGTTCTTCCATCTGCTGCACTAATAATTCCATGGAGGTGTGTGCGATCACATCGATTTGCTGTCCAATGGTTGTGATCGGCAAAATAGCTTCACTGGCAATCGGAGAGTTGTCAAACCCTACCAGTTCATATGTGTCAGGGAGACATCCATATTTTTGAAAGATTAGATTCAGGAACATATTTGCATAGGTGTCGTTCGCAAGAAAGACACCTTTTTTTTGTCCGGGATATTTTTCATCGATATCAGCAAAGATGATTTTCATTTGTGAAAAGAGCTCCTGATAAGAATCTCCACACACATTAAGATTTAATTCATAAGGCACATGATGTTCTTTACAGGTGTCTTCAAATGCACGAATTCTGTTGTAGGCAGGAATAATCTTTGGCACATCTGCATTAATATGAATCAGCACATCACAATGGTCACGGATCAAAAGTGATGCAGCCTGCAGAGCTCCCATATAATTATCAGTTGTGACACTGCAGATATGTTCTGCCTCGCGTTCAATTGCTATGACAGGAATCTGATAAGAAGCAAGCTTTTCGGAAGAAAGCGTATGGCTTAATACGATCAGGCCTTCGATCTGATAAGACATCAATTCTTCAATATACTGCTCCTCCTCATCCGGTCCGTTATCACTGACAAAAACAAGAAATTTATAATGATAATCACGGTAGCTGGAAAGAAGCTGGGTAAGCATTTCTGAGTAGTAGTGAAGGTAAAGATTTGGTACGATAATCCCGATAAATTCACTTTTCCCATTTGCGAGCACTTTTGCGAGTTTGTTCTTTTTATATCCTAAATCCTCAAGAGCCTGAGATATTTTTTCATGATTTTCAAGTGTCAGTGAATCCGGATGATTAAAATATCTTGAAATTGTAGTTTTGGAAAAATGCGTGTATTCTGCAATGTCAGCAAATGTCACTTGTTTTTTAGCCATAAATATCTGTCTCCTTTACGCATTGTCTATTGTATTTATTAGTATGTTAAAATATGAATCGTTTCGTTACAGTTTCATATTACACATAGTATAGCAATTAAGTTCTGGAATATCAATAAAAAAAATAACTGGTTACGTAACTGGTTACTTTAACTTAAAAAAGTGTTGACATCTATTGGAAAATAGGTTATTATCCAATTATAAAGTAACCGGTTACTTTACCGGTTATACAACAAGACTAAATGGAGGAATAGTGTATGAAAAGAGGGTTGAAACAAAAAAAGTCTACAGGCAGACAAACGCTTGTAAGTAAAGTTTCCTATGTCAAAAGAAACTGGCAGCTGTATGTATTTTTCCTGATGCCGGCATTGGTGTTAACAATTATATTTAAGTATCTTCCGATGGGTGGGCTGCTCATCGCATTCGAAGATTATAATGTGATCAAAGGTGTTTTTGGAAGTCCATGGGTAGGTCTGGAATACTTCAAACGGTTTTTATCCTCACCGGATTTTATGAGTTATCTGTTAAACACATTAAAACTCAGCATTTATGGACTGCTTTGGGGTTTTCCGATTCCAATTATCCTGGCATTATTACTGAACCGGATCCGTAAGCAAGGTATAAAAAAGAAAATACAGCTTTTAATCTATGCACCTAACTTTATTTCCGTTATCGTACTCTGCGGTATGGTACGTATGTTTTTATCACCGGTTGGTCCGATGAACCGTATTCTCGGTATCACTACAAATTGGATGACAATGCCGACTGCCTTCAGGACAATTTATATTGCAAGCGGAATCTGGCAGGGAGCAGGATGGGCATCCATCATGTACACGGCAGCTTTAGCCAATGCCAGTAAAGAATTAGAAGAAGCGGCTGTTATGGATGGTGCAAATCTGCTGCAGCAAATCTGGTATGTCGAGTTGCCGGCCATTAAAGATATTATTGTAATTCAGTTTATTTTACAGGCCGGAAACATTATGAGTATCGGATTTGAAAAAGCATATGCATTACAGACGGATATGAACCTTCCAGCATCTGAGATTTTATCAACTTATGTGTATCGGATCGGACTTCTGAACGGAGATTATGGCTACTCAACGGCTGTCGGATTGTTCAACTCTGTCATTAATGTTATTTTATTGATTTTCGTAAATTTTGTAGTAAAGAAAATAAACGATGGAGAAGGATTATAGGAGGATGAAAAGATGGAAACATCAAGAAAAATAAAATATTCGAGAATTGACCGTCTGATTTTAGGTATAGCATATGCGCTTCTCGGTTTGTTTGTTCTTTCGATTGTTATACCTTTGATATATGTAGTTCTGGCATCTTTTATGGATCCGACTGTTTTAAATAATCAGGGACTGAGTTTTCGGATAAAAGACTGGACATTAGATGCATACCGGCGTGTTTTAGAGAATGAAATGATATGGAGAGGATTTTTTAATTCATTTTTCTACTCGCTGGCGTTTACTGCAATTTCTGTTTTTATAACACTTCTTGCAGCTTATCCGATGTCAAAAAAAGAGTTTGTCGGCAGAAATTTTTTTAATGTAATTTTTCTG
>ULQL01048164.1_pt1 | contig 26543 bp, 27 predicted proteins | sample 1954411 | NCBI WGS metagenome assembly ULQL01 (sample SAMEA4835654, study PRJEB28245) | human gut metagenome | biome: gut microbiome; material: fecal sample | place: Denmark | collected 2008 | reverse complement strand
AAAGCCCCTTAAAAATCCGCAAAACTTTCACACAGACTACACCGCTTCATTTTGGCAAAGTTTTTTATATCAAATTTATTTATTTTTCTTTGCTTTTTCTGCCTTTTGAGCTTCTTTTTTCTTTGTTTTTTCACTCTTGAATTTTTCGGAAAGTCCCTCAAAAGGGTAATCCACATTTACATTTTCCGGAGGATTTTCAAGAAGCGCGGGATTTTTCAGGTATTCATTGATTCTTGTAAATGCTTTTGCATAGTAAGAGCCCGTTGCGATTCTTTCGTCCATTACGATACCGAAAGGAACTTCCTTTTGAAGATGAAAGTTGCCTTCTTTGTCCATTTTCGGTGTGTCTATGTTGTTTCCCATAGCGATTATCATGCTTGTTGTTCCGAAATCATAGACGTGATGATATATGTAATTCGTCCTTATGCTGGCAAGGTTTGTAAATACGAGCGTGTTGTGGAAAGGACTTGCGTCGATTATCGCCTTTGGAAGAATGCCGTGCTTATCGAGAAAACGCACAAGCGCCATCATGCCGCGAAGCATAAAGGCGGGCATAGCCAATATTTTTGCGAAAAGCTCGTCCGAGGAATTATTGCTTGTGACTTTGTTATTTTCTTCTATAAAGGCATTTATTTTATCGTTTATATCGAATATCGTATCGTAGAGATCGAATTTCATTTTACTCATGGAAGGATTTGCTTCGCCCGGACGCATAACGACCATTGCAAATGTGATCTCGTTTCTGGCATATATTTTGCTGTTTACGACAAAACGGTTCAACTGATTGTATTCCGAAATCGTTCTCACAAGCGCCGCGAGAACAACCGCAAGATGACTTATCTTTTGCCCGTTTTTTCTTGTTTCCATTACATATTTGTGTATGTCTTCATATGGAACACTTACTTTTATCATATTTTGCGCATCGCTTCTGTTGCGCATGAAATACGGAGCCAATTTATACATAGGGTCTACATTTTTTACGATTTTTCCGTCTGCTCTCATATTAACCTTACTTTCTGACTGTTGTCGATATTTATAACTCCGATATTTATTATATACTATTTAAAAAAACTTATCAATAGGGCATTTTTGATAAAAATTCTCGGAAATATAATACATAATCCCAAAAAGGGCTTTACAGAACATTGAATTTATAAAATCTTATTTTGCGGATTTTGATTATATGAAAAATCATGTCATTTTATAGGTGAAAAATCCGACACTTAATATTGTTAAAAAAATCTTTGATAAAACAAAAAAAGATGTTGACAAACAGATACATATATGATAAAATAATACTCGCGATTGCAAGCGGGCCTTTAGCTCAGTTGGTTAGAGCTACCGGCTCATAACCGGTCGGTCTGGGGTTCGAGTCCCTAAAGGCCCACCAAATTTTCCCGTATCACAGTCGCGGTATTTGCCGCTCCGCTAAATATGCGGTGCGGCGATTTAAATATAGGGGTATAGCTCAGTTGGTAGAGTCGCGGTCTCCAAAACCGTTGGTCGTGGGTTCAAGTCCTTCTGCCCCTGCCATATAAGAACGCTGATTTTGATACAAAATCAGCGTTCTTTCTTTTCAGCATTTGCTATCAGTTGGGGCTGTCCTTTGGAATCTCAAAATCTTCCCCAAAATGAAGTGGTGTAGTCTGTGTGAAAGTTTTGCGGATTTTTAAGGGGCTTTTTCAAAAGCCTCTTAAAGCAAGGTTTGGAACGCAGTTCCAACTATTTACGACAAATTAAAAAAGCACGGCAATGCCGTGCTTTCTGTGTGCATTGAATGTTGGGGCGTCTGCCCCAAACCCGGACACAAAGGACTTTTCGAGAAAAGTTTCTTGGAACTTCAAAAGCTTCGCCCAAATAAAGTGGTGTAGTCGGGGCGAAAGTTTTGGGGATTTTTAAGGGGCTTTTTCAAAAGCACCTTAAAGCGGAGGTTTGGAACGCAGTTCCAACATATTATGAAAAAATAAAAAACGCGGATTTCTCCGCGTTTTTTTGTGTAAGCATTATTATTTGGGGCGTCCGCCCCAAACCCGGACACAAGAAACTTTTCGAGAAAAGTTTCTTGGAACTTCAAAAGCTTCGCCAAAATAAAGTGGTGTATTTGAGGGGAAAGGTTTTGCATATCATATTGTGGCTTTTTATATTTTAAAGACTGTTTTTATAAATATCGCTGTTAATCAGCATATCATATCGCTTTTTCGCAGAGTAGTTGTTGCGGAAGCAATAATCCCATATCGCCTCTTTTTCCTCTTTGCCCTCTGTTTTTGCGTATAATTTTTTTATGGTTTCAAGCGTCAGTTTATGATAATATGTGTTGTATGTGCGCTCTGCTTTTTGTTTTGTGATATTGAATTCTTTTGCTATTTTAGAGAAATTAGCTTTTTTCTTTTCTTTCAATTCGACTATGCGGGCGATGTTTTCTTTGCTAAGCGGTGGTGTGAGAGGCGGGAGCACCGCGAGAAATTCCTCCGTCATACCGGGCTCTCCGTTTCTGTATTTTATAAGAATGTCTTTATATTCCTTTTCAAAGTAAGCGCAGGCGTATACTTTGTCCTGATAACATTCGTATGCCGTATAAAAAATATTACTTATCTGAGAAATATCGTCGTAACCGAGGACTATCGAAATATGGTTTATGTAAAGCTTTATCTGCTTGGATTTCAAATTTGAATATATCAGCGCCGTTCTTGCTTTCGATAATCCTAAATCTTTGGAAATATCGGAGAATGATTTTCCATGCTGTTCGCGAAGCAGCATTATATGGTAAGAGCGCGCATTATCTTTTATTGTATTATATTTCAAATCCTCTAACATCTTTTTGTATCCCGTCATTTAATAACATAAATATCTTCTAATTCTATTTCTCCGTTTTCCTGCTCGTATTTTTCTATATATGATTTACAAAGATGTTCCAAAAGATTGCTTAAACTTCTCGTTTCGCGTTTTGCGATGAAGCGCATTTTTTCCAGATATTCTTCTTTAATATTGAATGTAAACGGCGTTTTATTCGTCGGCATAAAAACCCCTTTAAATAACAGTGTAACAACAGTTTCATACATATTAACAAAATAAAAAGTCAAAATATACGCCAACTGTTAAATTACGGTTATTGAACGGTTATGTATTTATGCTTTTCTTTTAATAAAAAAGGACATATTCCCGTGAGTTTTCCGGAAGTGCAATTCCTGAAATGGAGATTTTGTTTTCAAATTATTTGAAAAAATTACAAATACGAACTATTGGACCGTTTTTATAAATCTCCGTTGTTGGTAAAATATTCCAGCAAACATTAAGGAAAAAAATGGAAAAATGATTTTGTTTAAAATCGCATTTTCGTCGATTATTCTTTTGCTTTTTTATTTGGATATAAAGATCTGCTTTGTAAAATCTATGTGTGTTTTGACTTTACGGTTGACACTTAAAATTTTTGACGGAGGTGTGATTTGATGAAGAGATATGTTGTATTTAAAGAAAAGCTCTGTTCCGAAGATATTGGGGTATATGAAACTTTCGGGATAAAGAGCACATCCTTCGATGAGGGAGAAAAATTTTCGTTTTCCGATATTTCTGTCGATGAAGCGGAAGTGACAAAGCTTTGCGAAAAGTGCAATGAGCTTGATGTTTCTCCCGTTCATATGACAGAGATAATAGAAGATTTTATATTAAACGTGACCTGATTTTTCTGTGCTTCGAAAATACAAAAAGAGACCGCCGAACAAAACGGCGGTTTTTTTGTATAAAAATGCAATGAAACGATTTTTTATTTCAAAAACATATTGTTTTTAAAAGGGAAATGTGATATCATATTCAGATATAAAAATAATTTGTTTTTGTTTATATAAAATCATACGCCGCCGAAAAAAGCGGAAAGATGGAACTACAACGAATATATTTTTTGAAAGGGATTTGTCATGAAGATTACAAAGAATGATGGCGCGGTGCTCTCCGACACGACCATGCCGTCAAACGTGTATATGGATGTTACAAAAGAGCCGTTTAAACTACACGGTTTTTGCGAGCCTTTCCGCCGCGTTCCGAAGGGTATCGCCGATGTTACAAGCCCGGCTGTGTCAAGGCTTTCGTGCTTTTCGGCGGGAGGACGCGTAAGTTTTCGTACAAATTCAAAATATATTTCCGTTCACGGGGATATAGATTTTTGCGACCGTGCCGTAAATTCATCGGAGTTTGCCGATACGAGTTTCGATATTTATTTCAGGGAAAACGGAAAATTTATTTTCAAAGGAATTTTCAAACCCTCACAGGGGGCGGGCAAGGGGTATGTGGAGAGCAGGATTCTCTTTGACGGAAATATGCACGAGGTATTTATCTCTTTTCCGATAAATGCGCATTTTACCTCTGTTTACATAGGTCTTGACGACGGATGTATTCTCGAAAGCGCGGACGACTATAAATATACCACGCCTGTTGTGTTCTACGGATCGTCTATCGTTCACGGCATAGGCGCGTCCAGACCGAGCGCGGCTTATCCCTCCATAATATCGCACAGACTCGATACGGAGTTTATGAATCTCGGTTTTTCGGGGAATGCAAGGGCGGAGATACCGCTTATGGAGTATATCGCGACGCTTCCGATGAGCATATTCGTATATGATTACGACTACAACGCTCCGACGGTGGAATTCCTCGAAAAGACGCATTACCGCGGATATGAGATATTCAGGAAAATCAGACCGGAGACGCCTGTTATAATGGCGTCGAAGCCCGACTATTATTTCTCCAATGTAAAGACGGTCGGAACGGATATTGCGGAAAACGAATGCCGTCGTCAGCTTATAATGAAAAATTACGAGCGCGCTGTTTTGAATGGGGATAAAAATATATTCTTTATCGACGGTTCGAAAATATATCCGGAGGACATTCGCGACGAATGCACGTTCGACGGTTGCCACCCGAACGATATGGGATACAGATATATGGCGGACGCCTTCGGGGAGAAAATCAAAGAGATACTTAAAATATAATCTTGCAGTAAATGTCCGCGGCTTCAAAGAGATTTTGCGGTGATTTAAAGAGGATTTTTGAGCGGAAAAAGCTTGTAAAGGAGAAATTCAAATGCATGACGAACTTACAAAAGTAGACATAAAGAAAATGCAGGAGGAGATCGATTACAGGGTAAAAGAGCTTACTCCCAAATTGAAGGAAGAACTAAGCAAAGCGCGCGCGCAGGGGGATCTGAGCGAAAATTTCGAATACAAATCTTCAAAGCGTGAGCTTTCGAGAAATTACAGCAGGATAAATTATCTTCAAAGAATGATAGCTACGGCGGTCGTCGTCGATCTCGATTCCGAAAAGGACAAAATAGGACTTTTTGACAAGGTCCGCCTTTACATCGAAGAGGACGATGAGGATATGGACATCGTTATCGTCACAACGTTAAGGCAGGATTCCACAAACGGATTTGTCAGCAAGGAATCGCCTCTCGGTAAAGCCGTTTTCGGAAAGAGCACGGGGGACCGCGTCCTTGTCAGGGTGAACGATTCGTACAGCTATTATGCGGTTATAAAATCGATAGAAAAGGGCAAGGACGACGAGTCCCTTGCCATAAGTCCGTTCTGATATGAAAAGGGACGAGAGACCGATTCTTTTTGACGCCGATATAAGGCTTCTTCTTTTCGATTATCTCGATTTTACATATGCGAAAGTACGCACTTTCGAGGAAAAAGTTGTCGGAAAGTCGCGCTCGGACGTGGTGGTTCTTCTCCCGGACAAGATAGTCGGCGTTGAAATAAAGAGCGACGCGGACAGTTATACGCGGCTGTCGGGGCAGGTCGAAAGCTATGACAGGTATTTCGACGAGAACTATATCCTCATCGGAGAGAGCCACAAAAAACACGCGGAAGAGCATATCCCGTCCTATTGGGGCATACTTTATGCAGACCAGACGGAGGAAGAGCCGATAATAAGGGAATTACGCGCCCCGTCGGCAAATCCGAAGGTGAAAATACGCTCGCAGCTGTCGTTTATGTGGCGGTCGGAGCTTTCTTCTCTTATGAAGAAAAACTCTCTTCCCGCGTACCGCGGCAAGAGCAGAAAATTTGTGACGGATACTCTGATTCAAAAAGTCGACGGCAAAAAGCTCAAAGAGCAGATGTGCGATATTCTTTTCGAACGCGACTATTCGATTTTCGAAAAGAACGATGATTAAATAAGGCTAAGGAAAAAACCGCCGGTTTTTTCGGCGGTTTTCCTATTTTATCTTTTCGGCGATATCCGTGTAGTATTTTCTCATTTTGCCGATATAGTGCTCTTTCCACGGTTTGTTTCTTCCGAGGTAGTGAATTATAACGGAATTTTTTTCCACCCAGTCGCAGTCGATATTGTTGCCGATACCTCCGCGGAACAATAGCCTTTCCGTCATATTGTATTTATACGGATTGAGCGGGAATATCATAGGTCCGTAGAGCGCGCTTATTATGTCCTGGTCGGGGAGTATCAGGCGTTGTTTGTTGTTTTTGATAAATTCGAAAACATTGCTCATGTCTTGCTTTTCGCGTAAAAGAGACAGATTCATCAGCATTACGCCGGAATTTATGTATGGGGAGTTTTCCTCCATGTTCAGCCTTATTTCGTTTATCGTCTGCATGGGACCGAAAACATGGGATGCGGCGGCTAAATAATACCCTGTTATATCTGTGTTATACAGCGGGCGTATATCGTTTATTACGACAAGATCGGGGTCGAGATACAGTATCTTGTCTATATTCTTGGGAAGATATTTTGCTGCGAATATGCGAAAATACATCTCTGCGGGGTATCTTGATGTGACGGGAGCGCCTTCAAGCTCTTTTTCGTTTGTTTTTATGTCTATAAGGCGGACGCGGTCGCTTCCCACTCTCCTTTTTGTCAATTCAAACTCGCTTTCATCAAGGGAGCGGTTCATTATATATACGTCGAGATTTTCTTCCGGTGTCGATTCTGTTATAGAGCGTAACATTACGGCGAGCTGAAAAAGATACCCGCTGTTGAGCGTTGCAAGTATATTCATTTATGTCTCCTGATGATAGATTTTTTCGCTTTTATTTTACCATAAAAACAGTAAAAAATAAATATACCGGAAAAAATTCTCCATTTTATCTTTCGTATCGACATAAAAAAAGCGGATCTTATAAATCGGAATTTGCGAGGATAGATATGAAAACATTATATTTAATCGGCGGGACAATGGGCGTCGGCAAAACAACGGTAAGCAGGAGGCTTAAAAAAGATCTGCCGGACAGCGTTTTTCTTGACGGCGACTGGTGCTGGGACGCCGATCCTTTTACAGTAACCGAAGAAACAAAAGAGATGGTTATAAATAATATTTGCTTTTTACTCAATAGTTTTCTTCACTGTTCCGCTTATAAAAATATAATTTTTTGCTGGGTGATGCATGAGAAATCTATTATCGATTGTATCTTGGAGAAAATTGATATAGAAAATTGCGATGTCAAAAAAATCTCGCTCATTGCCGATGAAAAGGAACTTTATAAAAGATTGGCGGCAGATGTTGCAGGCGGCGTCCGCACCGCCGATGTAATCGGTCGAAGCATTGCAAGAATCCCCATGTATCAGGCTCTTGATACAATTAAAATCGATACAGGCAATAAAACCGTTCGGGAGATTGCAGATGAAATTATGACGCTATGATATAGACAAATTTTTGTCAGGTCATTTCACGAATGGGAAAATTTGCAATAATATATTGTCACAAAGGTAAAGCGGAGGAACATTTCCGATCGATTTGATTTTCTGATATATCCGTTATGCACAAATAACATAGCACAATTTCACAAAAAAATATTGAAAAACGAATTGCGCATTGTTAAAATAAATTTATAAAATAAAAGAAAGAAGGTTTTGGATTTGAATAAAATTCTTGAAAAACGCGTGCTTACACCGAATGTTGTGTATATGAAGGTAGACGCTTCACGCATAGCGAAAAAAGCCGAGCCGGGGCAGTTCGTCATGATAATGCCGAACGAAAAAAGCGAACGAATCCCGCTTACAATAGCGGATTACGACCGTGAAGAGGGCAGTATAAGTATTATTTTCCAGACGGTGGGGGCAACGACTCTTGTTCTTTCAGAAATGAATGTCGGCGATGAAATTTATGCTTTTACAGGACCTCTCGGAACACCGTCTCATACGGACGGAATAAAAAAGGTCGCCGTTATAGGCGGCGGGCTTGGATGCGCAATAGCGTATCCACAGGCAAAAAAGCTCCACTCCTTAGGGGCTAATGTTGATATAATTGCCGGTTTCAGAAACAAGGATATAGTTATCCTCGAAGACGAGATGACAAAAGCGTCCGACAGACTTTTCATAATGACGGACGACGGCTCCAACGGTCACAAGGGATTTGTCACCGATAAACTCAAAGAGCTTTTGGAAGCGGGCGAAAAGTACGACGAGGTCATCGCCATCGGTCCTCTTGTAATGATGAAATTTGTATGCAAGCTTACAAAAGAATACGGTATAAAGACCATCGTCAGCATGAATCCGATAATGATAGACGGAACGGGAATGTGCGGCGGCTGCCGTCTTACCGTGGGAGGCGAGACGAAGTTTGCCTGTGTCGACGGACCTGATTTTGACGGTCACCTTGTCGATTTTGACGAAGCAATAAAGCGTTCCGCAATGTACCGCGATGAAGAAGCAAAGGCGCGCGACGAGCATTGCCGTCTTATGAATATGAAAGAGAAAGGGGAATAACGACTATGCCGGATATGTCCTTGAACAAACATCCCATGCCCGAACAGGCACCCGATGTAAGAAATAAGAATTTTGATGAAGTATCTCTCGGCTATACGCCCGAAACGGCTATGGCGGAGGCGAAAAGATGTCTCGGATGCAAGAATCATCCGTGCGTTTCCGGATGTCCCGTAAACGTAAAGATTCCTGAATTTATTGCGCTTGTCGCAGAAGGAAAATTTGACGAAGCTTATTATAAGATAAGAGAAACGGGCTCTCTTCCCGCCGTATGCGGCCGTGTATGTCCGCAGGAGAGCCAGTGCGAGAGCAAGTGCGTAAGAGGCATAAAGGGCGAGCCTGTGGCAATAGGCAGATTGGAACGTTTTTGTGCCGATTACCATATGAAACACGGAAAAGAGGATAATATAGAGATCACTCCCAACGGACACAAGGTCGCCGTTGTCGGCGCAGGTCCCGCAGGACTTACGTGTGCGGGAGATCTTGCACGTCTTGGGTATGACGTAACGATATTTGAGGCTTTCCATGTCGCGGGAGGCGTCCTTATGTACGGCATACCGGAATTCCGTCTTCCGAAGGAGATTGTTCGCCGTGAGGTGGAATCTCTTAAAAAGCTCGGTGTAAAGATAGAGACAAACACCGTTGTAGGTCACGCTGTTGCCGTAGACGAGCTCATGAAAGACGAAGGTTTTGAAGCGGTATTTATAGGAACGGGCGCGGGTCTTCCTTCTTTCCTGAAAATACCGGGAGAAGGACTTTTAGGTGTTTATTCCGCAAATGAATTTTTGACGAGAATAAATCTTATGAAAGCTTACCGTGATGATTTTGCAACTCCGATAAAGAAGCATAGCAAAGTCGCCGTCGTAGGCGGCGGTAACGTCGCAATGGACGCCGCAAGATGTGCAAAACGCCTTGGCGCAGATGTTTATATAATCTACCGCCGCGGACGCGAAGAAATGCCTGCGCGCAAGGAAGAGATACATCATGCGGAAGAAGAGGGAATTATATTCAAATTCCTCTGCAATCCGAAAGAAATCGTCGGAGACGACAAAGGAAATGTCTGCGGAATAAAATGCGTCGAAATGGAGCTCGGAGAGCCTGACGCATCGGGACGCCGCAGACCTGTCGAAAAAGCAGGATCTGACTTTATGCTCGACGTCGACAGCGTTATAATGGCGCTCGGTACGTCGCCCAACCCGCTTATAAAGAATACGACAAAAGGGCTCGACGTAAATTCTCACGGCTGTATCGTTGCAGACGAGAGCGGCAAGACGTCGAAAGACGGCGTTTATGCCGGCGGAGACGCCGTTACGGGCGCCGCCACCGTCATTCTCGCAATGGGTGCGGGAAAGAGTGCCGCCGCCGCGATAGATGAGTATATAAAGACAAAATAATTATTGCGGTGTTTTGCAAGAATATATTGGCATAAAAACAGATATGATATTGCCGCAAATGTATCTGCCTTTTGGGCGGAGTTACATTTGAAATGTCCTGTATGGTTATAATCCCACGCCGAATATTTTCGGAGCAAAGGGATTTTTGTGGTTGCAATTATTATTGCTTTAATGTTTTGCACCGATTTACATCAAATCAAATAAAAATACCGACGAATAATTTTCGTCGGTATTTTTTTATGTGATAAGCTATATCTTTTGTGATAATGTTGCATTTGAATTTGAGCTTTTACGCGTTTTGCGTCGCTATTTCGATAAGAAGCTCTGATATTTTTTCCATGTCCTCTATGCAGGCAAATTCAAAGCGGGAGTGGAAATTTTCGCCGCCGGTGCAGAGGTTTGGGCACGGAAGCCCCATGAACGAGAGTCTTGCGCCGTCTGTTCCACCTCTTATGGGGACGATGCGCGGTTCTATGCCGACTTTTACCATGGCTTCTTTTGCGCGCTCTATTATATACATATGGTTTTCTATTATCTCTTTCATATTGCGGTAAGAATCTTTTAACTCGACCACTGCGGTACTCTCACCGTATTTTGCGTTTATTTCTTCCGCCGCCTTTAAAAATCCGTATTTCTTGTCGTCTATTCTGGATTTGTCGTGGTCGCGTATTATATATTCCATTGTTGCAAGCTCTGTTTCGCCCGTCATTTTGTGGAGATTGTGGAATCCCTCATAGCCCTCTGTTTTTTCGGGCACTTCCATCGGGGGAAGCATAGAGTTGTATTCCATGGCGATGGTTATCGCATTCTTCATTTTGTTTTTTGCAGATCCGGGGTGAATCGATACGCCGTGTATCTCTACTGTGGCGTGGGCGGCGTTGAAGTTTTCATATTCTATTTCTCCGAGAGCTCCGCCGTCTACGGTATAGGCGTAATCCGCGCCGAATTTTTTTACATCGAAGTGATTGGCTCCTCTGCCGACTTCTTCATCTGGCGTAAATCCTATCTTTATTTCTCCGTGTTTTTTATCGCTTGAAACAAGGTCCTCTATCATTGTCATTATCTCGGAAACACCCGCCTTGTCGTCGGCGCCGAGAAGCGTTGTGCCGTCTGTTACGATAAGATGTTTGCCGCGGTAATTTTCGAGATAAGGGTATTCCGAAACGGACATAACGATATTTTTTTCTTCGTTAAGGAGAATATCTCCGCCGTTGTATTCTATTGTTTTGGGTGTGATCGGAGAATCTGCGGCGGCGTTGGAAGTGTCCATGTGAGCGATAAATCCTATTACGGGAACATTTTTATCAGTGTTTGCGGGAAGCGTTGCGTAAACATATCCGTAGTCGTCTGTGTGTGCGTCGGAAAGTCCGAGAGAGAGAAGCTCGTCGGTAAGCTCTTTTGCGAGCGCAAGCTGTTTTTTTGTTGTGGGAACAGTATCGCTCGAATCATCCGACATTGTCGGAAAAGAAACATATTTTAAGAATCTTTCGGAAAGTGTCATTTATATTACTCCTTCAAAAAAATATTTACCAACTAATAATATAATTCTTTCTGTCCGAAAAATCAACAATTTGTAAAATTTGATTGTCATTATTTTTAATCGGTTGAATTGTTCATAAAGCGGAATTATAATAAATATAATAAGATTTTGTTTTTATTCGGAGGTAGATATGGGCGCGTTTGTTAAGTTCGAAAACGTGGGGAAAATATATCATTCGGGAGATGTGAGTGTCAACGCGCTCCACGATGTTTCTTTTGAAATAGAAAAAGGTGAAATCTGTGTCATTGTAGGCGAATCCGGCGCGGGAAAGACGACGCTTCTGAATATTCTCGGTGGCATGGATACGCTTACGAGCGGGAAAGTCTTTTTGGAGAATGACGAGATATCCGGCTACGACGCAAAGAAGCTCGCTACTTTCCGCCGCCGCGATATAGGTTTCATATTTCAGTTTTATAATCTTATACCGAATCTTACGGCTCTTGAAAATGTGGAGATAGCGGCACAGCTTTGCAGTGATCCCGTTCCCGCAAAAGAAATCTTGGAAAAGGTGGGGCTTTCAGAACGTTTTTTGAACTTTCCGTCCCAGCTTTCGGGCGGAGAACAGCAGAGGGTGGCGATAGCGCGCGCTCTTGCAAAAAAGCCGAAACTTCTTCTTTGCGATGAGCCGACGGGAGCGCTCGACTATAAAACCGGGAAAACGATACTTAAACTTTTGCAGGATACGAGCAGGCGCGACGGAATGACTGTCGTCATCATAACGCACAATTCGGCTCTTACGGCTATGGCGGACAGAATCATAAGAGTCAAGAGCGGCACTGTCATATCCGAAAACAAGAATGAAAATGTAATACCGGTAGAAAACCTTGAATGGTGATTTTACGGGAGGGTAAAAATGCGTTCTGCTATTAAAAAGAGCACTCTTCGTGAGATAAAAAATAATTTCGGCAGATATGTTGCGATAATCGCAATAATCGCCCTGGGAGTGGGTTTTTTCTCCGGACTGAAAAACACAAAGCCCGCGATGGTGAAAACGGGAGATAAGTATATATCAAACCAAAATATGTATGATTTCAGGCTTATATCGGGGCTGGGATTTACAGCTGAGGACGCGGAAAAATTCGCTTCACTTGACGGCGTAGAGTATGCCGAGGGTGGATTTTTCTCCGACTTTCTTTATTCTGCGGAGGGGAAAAACACGGGTGTGCTCCGCGCGCACCTGATGAATAAAAATATAAATAAACTGAGTGTCGTAAGCGGCAGACTTCCCGAAAAAGGGAATGAAGTCATAGTCGACGCGCACATTTTTTCTGACAGCTATATAGGAAAGACAATAAAGGTGTCCGCGGAAAATACGGACAGTACAAAGAGCGTGTTTAAATACGATGAGTACACGATAGTCGGCACCTGCAATTCCGTATATTACCTGAATGTAGAGCGCGGGACGACGTCTCTTTCCGGGGGAACCGTGAGCGGTTTTGTCTATATGACGGAGGACGCTCTTGATTTTGACGTTTACACGGAGATGTTTTTGACGCTCGATTCGAAAGCCGAGATATTCAGTGAAAAATACGATTTTTTAATATCCTCAAATAAAGAAAATGTGACGTCGGCGCTTGAAGAGATCGCGGCTTTGCGGTACGAAGACATCGTTTCTTCCGCGAGAGAAAAAATAGAATCTTCAAAAAAAGAATTTGAGAATGCGAAGTCTTTGTATGAAGCGGCTTTGCTGTCGTTAAATGAAAAGACGGCGGAGCTTGAAAAGGCGAAAGAACAGTATAATGCGCTTGCGGCGTCGGGTATGGCTACGGAAGAAATGCTGTCGGGAATAAAGGAGAAAATAGATTTTTCCGAAAAAGCGCTACTTGAATACAAGAATGAACTGAAAACCAAGGAAGAGGAGCTTTCTTTTGCCGAAAAAGAGATAAACGAAGCGGAAGAGAAGATAGATTCTATCACATTTCCGTTTACTTATGTCTTTACGAGAAACGAAAATACGGGATATGCCTGTTACGAGAACGATTCGTCGATAGTAGACGGGATCGCAAAAGTTTTCCCGCTGTTCTTCTTTATGGTTGCCGCGCTTGTTTGTATAACAACCATGACAAGAATGGTCGAAGAGCAGAGAACGCAGATAGGTACTCTTAAAGCGCTCGGGTACAGAAGCTCTTCTATCGCATGGAAATATATTTTCTATTCCGGGTCTGCCGCGGTGATAGGCTGCCTTCTCGGATTTTTCCTTTGCACGTGGTTATTTCCGGCGGCGATATGGAAAGCCTACAATATGCTCTATGATTTTGCAAATATCGAGTTTGTGTTTAAGCCGACGCTTCTTTTGATATCGATTGCTGTTTCTCTTATATGCTCCGTTGTTACGGCGTATATATCGGTGAGAAAAGAGCTTTCCAAAATGCCAGCGGTGCTTATGCGCCCGAAAGCGCCGAAGCCCGGAAAACGAATATTCCTCGAAAAAATCGGATTTATCTGGGGCAAAATGAAGTTTTTGCACAAGGTCTCCGCAAGGAATATACTCAGATATAAAAAGAGAATGTTTATGATGATACTCGGTATAGGCGGCTGTACGGCGCTTGTACTTACAGGGCTCGGAATAGGGGATTCGATAAGCAATATAGCCGAAGACCAGTATGGCAACATACTCAAATACGATTATTCCGTTACGCTTGAAAAGCAGGCGGACAGCGAGTTTACGGAGTATTTTAAAGAAAACACGAACGACATTCTCGAAAAGACCGTGTTTATAAAACAAACATCTGTAAGGGCGCTTGCAAAATCGGGAGGCTTTAAGAATATAAACCTTATCGTTTCCGATGATGAGAATATCACTTCTCTTATAGATCTTCATATGGGTGAAAAGAAAATAGCGTACCCTTCGAAGGGAGAAGCTGTTTTGACGGAAAAATTTGCGTCGGAAATGGGACTTTCCGTTGGAGATACGATAACAGTATTTGTCGACGACACAAAAAGGATTGACGCGACTGTTTCCGGTATATGTGAAAATTATGTTTACGGTTATGTGTATATAAACGCCGAAACGTATGAGGATTGTATTTCCGAGCCGCTTACGTATAATACCGTTCTTGCGACGGCGAAAAACAAGAATGACATTCACGGTGTATCGGCGAAGATACTGAGCCTTTCCGGCGTTGCGAATATTTCCGTCACGGAAGACCTTCTTTCCCGCGTGAGCGGCATGATGGAAAGTATGAACTATATCATATGGCTCGTTATAATATCTGCTGGCGCTCTTGCATTTGTCGTTTTATTCAATCTGAGCAATATAAATATAACGGAACGCCAAAGAGAGATAGCCACGATAAAAGTCCTCGGATTTTACAGAAGGGAAACCTCCTCTTATGTTTTCAGAGAAAATATGGTCTTGACTCTGCTCGGCTCTCTTGTAGGGCTTCCTTTCGGATATTTGCTTCACAGATTTGTCATGTCGCAGATAAAGATAGACCTTGTTTCCTTTAATGTAAGAATAGCCGCCGTGAGCTATATACTCTCTGTGGTCCTTACGTTTGTATTTGCATTTATAGTAGAACTTTTCATGAGGAAAAAAATAGACCGTATCGACATGGCGGAATCGCTGAAATCGATAGAATAAAGTTTCAATTTTATCTCGTTTCAATGTTATTTATAATGACCGTTTTATAATAAATTGTTTTTTTAATTACCCGAATTTGTATACAAAAATATCCCCGCGAAAATTCGCGGGGATAAAAAATTATTTGTTATCTTCTTCGGTTTCCTCCGCCGACTATAATCAGCAAATGAAGAAGCTGCATTATCGAAACGGCGAGAGCCGCGACGTATGTCATGGCGGCGGCTGAAAGAACTTTTCCTGCGCCTTTCAGTTCGCTTTCGCACAATATGCCGGATTTTTCGATAGCCGCCATAGCTCTTCTGCTCGCATTGAATTCCGTGGGGAGCGTCAGGAGCTGGAAAAGCGTGCAAAGACCGTAGCAGGCAACGCCTATATATGCGATATATATGAACGTTCTACCGAAGCTTGAAAATATAAGTCCTAAAAGTATCAGCGGCATAGAAAGCCTTGAACCTATGTTTGTCACGGGAATTATGGCGTTTCGAAGTTTCAGGGGGATATATCCGTTGGCATACTGCACGGCGTGTCCCGCTTCGTGCGCTGCAACTCCGACGGCGGCTGTCGATGAAACGCCGTAAACATTATCCGAAAGGCGTATTACATTTTCCCTTGGATCGAAATGGTCTGTGAGATTTCCGGAAATGTGTTCTATTCTGACGTGGTAAAGTCCGTTTGCGTCCAGAACTTCGCGCGCGGCTTCGGCTCCCGTCATTCCTTTTGCTGTTCTGACCGACGAATATTTTTTAAATGTGGTATTTACTTTTATGCTTGCCCACAGCGAGAAAAAAACGGCAGGCAGTACGAGTACGATATATATAAGATCCATGTTTTTCCTCCGATCGACATGTTTGGCTATTTAAGACCTGTTTTTGTATCCAAAACAGTATTTTTTCCTTCTTATATTACATATTATACAGACTTATTTTTGCCGTATCAATATATAAAATGTAAACAAAAATTTTTATTTGTTCTTACGGTATGCAAAGAGGCGAAAAATGAAAGAAAAAATTTTCGAAATAAGAATAATACGTTCCGCCAGAAGGACGATATCTCTGGAAGTCACACGAAACGGAGAGGCGATAGTCCGCGCGCCGTACCGCATGAGCGAAGAAAAAATAGCGGAATTTACGGAAAAGCACAGAGAATGGCTTGAAACTCATCTTGAAAAGAGAAGAGAAAAATCAAAAAGAGAAGAGCTCTTTGATGTAGATAAAGATAACATGAAACTGCGGGCAAAAGAGGTGATTTTTCCGAAAGTAAAATATTATTCGGAAATAATGGGCGTTTTTCCGTCGAAAGTGAGGATAAGCGAAGCAAAAACGCGATTTGGCTCATGTTCTTCCGAAAATTCGCTTTCTTTTTCTTACAGACTTATGATGTATCCCGAAAAAGCTATCGACTATGTCGTTGTGCATGAGCTGTCTCATATACTTCATCATAATCACGGAAAGGATTTTTGGAAAACGGTGGAAAGATTTATGCCGGATTACAAAGACGCAGAAAAAATGCTTAAAGATTGACAAAAAATTCTCCCGTGAAAAATTCAATATTTGTCTTTATTTAAACATTATACGGCATACGGCGCAGGAGACGAATATTGAGAATATCATAGTGAGAAATGCCGCGGGGAGCGCGTGCCTTGTCTTTTTTATTCCGACAGCGGAAAAATATGTTGCCAAGACATAGATTATCGTGTCCGAAGAGCCGAGAAGAACAGACGCTGTGCGTCCGGCGAAGCTGTCGGGACCGTACTTTTCGAATAATTCGGCTATCATTGCGTTTGACGCGCTTCCCGATACAGGGCGCATTATTACAAGAGGCAGAATTTCTACGGGTATTCCTATTTTTTCTCCTACGGGGGAAAGTATTCTTACAAGAAAATCCACAGCTCCCGAGGCTGAAAGCATGGACACCGCGACCATGAGGACTATAAGCGTGGGCAGAAGTTTCAGCGTTACGAAAAGACCTTCGTTCACTCCTTCGGACAGGTCGTCGAAATTCGCCTTTCGCGAGGAAAATATTATTATTCCCACGACAGAGATTATTACGGGAATCGCAAGAGAGCAGACATATTGAATATATTTCATCCCGAAAAGAGCCTCCCTATACGTGAGAAGAATATCGACGCCGCCATAGAGAGCGCGGAGCATATCCATACGGCGACTATTATTTCAAACGGATTTGCGCTTCCGCAGGCGGAGCGCAGTGTTATCAGCGTTGTGGGCATAAATGAAAACGGCGCGGTATTCATGACCGCAAATGTTATCATATCGTCGCTCGCGCGTTCTTTATCCGGATTATCTTTTGCGAGCGCTTCCATTGCTTTTATTCCGAACGGAGTCGCCGCATTTCCGAGCCCTAAAATATTTGCGCTTATGTTTGCGGCGATTTCTTCCGTTGCTATGCCTTTTTTATAACTTTGAGGGAATGCTATGCGCAAAAGAGGGGATATGATTTTGGCTACCGCACGGCAAAGCCCTGCTTTTTGCAGAACTTTCATTGCCCCGCACCAAAGTCCCATCATTCCGGCAAGGGCTATGGATAGCGTGACGGCTTTTGACGCACCGTCAAGTACTGCTACCGCAAGTTCGTTTACACGACCTTCTATAACAGCGAAAAAAAGCGATATCGAACACATTATGGCGAATATTTTGGAAATCATGTGCATTATGTCCTTTATGTAGATGAAATGTAAATATTTGTTTATTATTGTTGACATAAAAGTAAATAAGTGGTATTATGAATGTAACAAAATCATTTTGGCAAAAGGAGAGAATCAATATGAAATCGACAGGTGTCGTAAGACGAGTTGACGAGCTTGGAAGAATTGTTCTTCCTATCGAAATCAGAAAAAATTTGGATATTGAAAACAGAGATGCTGTTGAAATATTCATTGAAAACGATAAAATAATACTGAAAAAATATGAACCTGCGTGCCTTTTTTGCGGTAATGCCGATGGAATTACCACTTTTGAAGGAAAACTTATCTGTCGTAATTGCATAGATAAACTTAAAGACATTAAATAATATTCGACAGTGTGTTATTTTATTTATAAAAATAAAAAATCCTGCTTTCTAAGCAGGATTTTTTTTGTGTGTTATAGGTTGGGGCGTCTGCCCCAAACCCTGACAAAGAAACTTTTCGGGAAAAGTTTCTTTGAACTTCAAAAGCTTTTGCTAAAACAAAGTGGTGTGTTCGGAGGGAAGTTTTTGCGGATTTTTAAGGTGCTTTTTACAAAAAGCACCTTAAAGCAAGGTCCCCTCACGCAGTTCCAACATACTTTGACAAATTAAAAAGCACGGCATTGCCGTGCTTTTTGTGTGCGTTATCAGTTGGGGCGTCTGCCCCAAACCCCGACACAAAGGACTTTTCGTGAAAAGTCCCTTGGAACCTCAAAAGCTTTACCGAAATAAAGTAGTGTATTCGGGATAAAGTTCTTTGGCTTACCTTTCTCCGAAAGAAAGGTAAGTCGGTGGGAAATTCTTTTGCCTACTTTTCTTATAAGAAAAGTAGGTCTTCTTTTGTCAGTGAGATTATAAGATCTATATCGTCCGGCTGTACTTTTGCCTCGTGAGCGGCTTTGTTTCTGTGTATTTCTCCACAAACGGTGCATTTGTGAATTATTATAAATCCTTTTTTGGGGTCGGGAAGCGCTTTTACGGGTTTCATAAGACCGCCGCATTCGCAGGCTCTGTCCCCCGGATTTATGTCCACGTGCAATGAATAAAGACAGCGCGGACAATGATTTCTTGAAGTGTAGCCGAGAGGCTTTACTTCAAGACCGCAATTTTTGCATATGAATGCGCAATCGTTTTTCGTAAAAAGTTTTTGTTCCATTTTTCGGATTACCGGATATTATTTTGTATGAACGTCCAACTGCGGGAAAGGAATCTCTATTCCGCGTTTGTCGAATATCTTTTTGGAAGCTTCGAGAAGATCGAAGTTTACGGTCCAGTAATCTTCGGATTTTACCCAAACGCGAAGATAGAACACAAGCGCGGAGTCGCCCTGTTCGCCGAGTCTTACAAAAGGCTCGGGATCCTTCATTACCATTTCATGAGCGTTTGCCATGGCAAGGAGCGTGTCTTTTACTACATCTATATCGGAATCGTAAGCGACAGAGAATTTTAGGTCGAGACGGCGTGTCGCATTTGCGCTCACATCCGTTATGGTCTGGTTTGATATAGCTCCGTTGGGGATAACTATGAGCTTGTTGTCGGGCGTCATCATTTTTGTATAGAAGATGCCGATATCGGTTATCGTGCCTGCATGTGTGCCGTCGTCGATGAAATCGCCTACTTCAAAGGGGTGGCAGCAGAGAATGAATATTCCGCCCGCGATGTTTGAAAGACCGCCTTGAAGCGCCATGCCGATAGCAAGACCTGCCGAACCTATAACAGCTACAAGAGAAGCCGCGGGTACGCCGATTATCATAGCTATGCTGACAAAAAGAATTACAAAGAGAAGAACCTTTATAATATTCTTGATAAGCACCTGCGCATTTTTAGGCGCTTTCTGGAAGGATTTTCTGTTGGAAATGAACTTTGTAAGCCATTTGATGAGGAACATTCCGACTATAAGAAGAATAATAGCGCCGAGAAGTCTGAATCCGAATGTTGTAACGAATTCGGATATTGTGTTTAAACATTTTTCCCAAAAACTCATGTTGAAATACCTTTCTTTAAATTATTGTTCGTTGTTTTTTATTTCGAGTCCGAGCTCCGCAAGTGCTTTTTCTTCGAAAGGCGCGGGACAGCCGGACATGATTTCCGAGGCGTTTTGTACTTTCGGGAACGCGACTACATCGCGAAGGCTCGGAGCACCGCACATGAGCATTGCAAGTCTGTCGAGACCGAGCGCCGCACCGCCGTGAGGGGGAGCGCCGTAATTGTATGCATCGACCAAAAATCCGAATTTGCGTTCGATTTCCTCTTTTGTAAGACCGAGAGATTCGAACATCTTCTGTTGGAGCTTCGGATCAGTGATACGTATGGAACCGGAGGATATCTCTATTCCGTTGAGAACGAGGTCATAGCACTTTGCTTTTACCTTGCCGGGGTCTGTATCGATATACGGTAAGCATTCTTCGAGCGGCATTGTGAAGGGGTGGTGCATGGCTACCCATGTTCCGCTCTCGTCATCAAATTCGAAGAACGGGAATTCCGTGATCCATGCGAAATTGTATTTGTCCTCGGGAATGATACCGAGCTGTTTTGCCACGATGAGTCTGAGAGCGCCGAGCGTGGGAAGAGTTACTTTGTCTTTATCCGCAACTATAAGGGCGACGTCGCCGCGCTTGCAGTCGATGGACGCCATGATGTTTTCAAGCTCGCCCTCTGCCATGAATTTGGCAAAGGAGCAGTTCGGCGTTTCGTCGACAAATCTTATATATGCAAGACCTTTTGCTCCGATTCCGCGTGCGTGCTCCGTAAGCTTGTCTATCTCTTTTCTGGTGAGCTTCGAAGCGGCGTCTTTTGCAACTATCGCTCTTACGCTTCCGCCTGCCGCAACAGCGCCTGAGAATACGGAGAATGCGGAATCTTTTACAAGGGAAGAGATATTCTGTATCTCCATTCCGAAGCGCGTATCCGGTTTATCGGAGCCGTAGCGGCTCATAGCTTCCGCATATTGAAGTCTCGGAATAGGACGAGGAATATCGATACCGAGTACATCGTGGAAAAGGCGCACGATATATCCTTCCATCATGTCCATGATGTCGTCCTGATCCACAAAGGACATTTCAAGGTCTATCTGCGTGAATTCGGGCTGTCTGTCCGCGCGCAGGTCTTCATCGCGGAAACATCTTGCGAGTTGGATGTATCTGTCAAATCCCGCGACCATCAAAAGCTGCTTGTATATCTGCGGGGACTGGGGAAGGGCGTATACCGAACCGCTGTGCACTCTGGAAGGCACTACATAATCGCGCGCGCCTTCCGGTGTGGGTTTTACCATCATAGGCGTCTCTATTTCGAGAAAATCGTTTTCATAGAAATAGTCGCGCGTGACCTTGGCTATTTTGTGGCGCATGAGCAGATTGTTTTGAAGTTTTTCGCGGCGAAGATCGAGATAACGGTATTTGAGTTTCAGTTCGTCGCGCACGTTGTCTGCGTTGTCGTTTATTTCGAACGGAGTTGTCTGCGCTTCGCTTATTATTTTATATTCGTCTACGTCTATTTCTATATGTCCCGTAGGAATGGTATCGTTTTTGGATGAACGCTCTCTTACCGTTCCTTTTGCAACTATTACGTATTCGGCGCGCGTTGCTTTCGCCTCTTCGAAAATCTCTTTCTTTGTGTTTTCGCCGAATGCAAGCTGGATTATACCTGTTCTGTCGCGTAGGTCGATGAATATAAGGCTTCCGAGGTCGCGCACTCTTGCCGCCCAGCCCATTACGCACTGGCGCGTTCCTATGTCGCTGTCGCGGAGATTGCCGCAATAGCTTGTTCTTTTGTCGTTTTTGTCAAATAAAGTCGGCATATATAGCTCCTTTAAAGTTTTTTACTTTTTATATATTCTATTGCTTCTTCTACGGGAAGAGACAGCTGTTCTCCTCCGTTTTTCATGTCTTTTAACGAGATGACGCCGTTTTTGACTTCGTCTTCTCCGATTATTGCGGCAAAGTGTATGCCGAGTCTGTCGGCATATTTCATTTTCGGCTTCATACCTTTTTCAAGAAGATAAACGTCGGTTTTTATTTCGGCGTTTCTCATTGCGGACGCCGTTTTAAGCGCCGCGTCGAAAACGGAAGAATTCATCGGTATTATGAGTACCTGCGCAAGGCTGCCTTCGTCTGTTTTTATTACTCCCGCGTCGAGAAGCTGGGAGAAAAGCCTTGTAAGACCTATCGAAATCCCTATTCCGGGCATTTTTTTGTCGGTGTAATATCCTGTAAGATTGTCATATCTTCCGCCGGAACATACGGAACCGAGCTTCGGATAATCGTTTAACATAGTCTCGTATACGGTGCCCGTATAATAATCGAGTCCGCGTGCGATAGTAAGGTCGATCTTGAAATTCGTATCGGAAACGCCGAACGCGCGCATATATTTTACCACTTCGGAAAGCTCGTTTACGCCGCATTTGAATGTTTCGTTATCTATTTCAAGAGAGTTCAGTTTTTCGATAACGCTGTCCGTGTCGCCGCCTATTTCCACAAAAGAGAGTATTTTTTCTATCGTGTTATCGTCGGCACCGATCTCGGAAAGCTCTTTTTTGACGCCGTCGGCTCCGATTTTTTCGAGCTTGTCTATTATGCGGAGCACGTCCGTTATCTTTTCTTCAAGTCCGAGAGAGGAGAAGAAACCGCCGAGTATTTTGCGGTTATTTATTCTGATTGTGAAATCGCCTATGTCGAGCGTTTTGAAAACGTCGCATATTACCGCGGGCATTTCCGCGTCATAGATAAGCGGCAGATCTTCCGCTCCGATGATATCTATGTCGCACTGGTAGAATTCGCGGAAGCGTCCTTTCTGCGGGCGTTCTCCGCGGAAGACCTTGCTCATCTGATATCTCTTGAAAGGGAATGCAAGGTCGTTTTCATGCATGGACACGTATCTTGCAAGCGGAACTGTCAGATCAAAACGAAGAGAAAGATCGTTATCTCCTTTTAAAAAGCGGTATATCTGTTTTTCCGTTTCTCCGCCTGCTTTTGCAAGAAGAACTTCGGAATACTCTATTGTCGGCGTATCGAGCGGAAGAAATCCGTATTTTTCGTATACGTTTCTGATCTTATCATATATTTTGTTGAATAATATTTGTTCTTTCGGTAAAAATTCCGCAAATCCTTGCAGTATTCTCGGCACTACCTTTTCGGACATAAAAACCTCCGTGAATAATTGTAATGTTTAATAATATTATATAATATCATATATTTTCGGAAAAATCTATATAGATTTTATCTTTTATGGTATTTTTATTTAAGTTATTGTTCGTGGGATGAAAGTTTTTGCGGATTTTTAAGGGGCTTTTTACAAAAAAGCCCCTTAAAGCAAGGTTTGGAACGCAGTTCCAACTTTTATCTATGAAAAATAAAAAACGCGGTGTAAACCGCGTTTTTCGTGTGTATTAAATGTTGGGGCGTCCGCCCCAAACCCCGACACAAAGGACTTTTCGGGAAAAGTCCCTTGGAACCTCAAAAGCTTTGCCAAAACGAAGTGGGGCGGTGCAGAAAACAAAAATTCAGGCGTTTGGGTTTTTATCATTTGCGGAATCGTCGTATTGATTTCTATAAAAGAGTCTCAGTTTGAATTTCTGTATTTTTGCCATGTATCTGCTGGTATATAAAGTTCCTACCAACAGCGTGCCGAAAACGATTCCCAACGCAAAAGTGGCGATATCCTCGTAAATGCCCTCTTCCGTAAGTCCCATAAATTCAAGTACACAGTAAACTACAAATAAAATAGTTGCCGTTATAAACAATATGCATATTCGCTTTGAAAAGCGATTCTTTTCCGTATTTGCATATTCAGCCGCTTTCAAAAGAGTTTCTTCCGTTTTCTTATCTACCATTTCTTTTTCCCTTTCTCCGTTTAAGATTTCTGTAATGCTTACGTCATAATATTTTGCCATTTCGATAATAAAATCGAAGTCCGGCATATTTATGCCGTTTTCCCATCTGGAAATACTTCGGTTTGTAACTCCGAGCATTTCCGCAAGTTGTTCCTGCGTCAGATTTTTTTCATTGCGTAAATTTTTTAAAAATGCGCCGATTTTCTTTTGATCCATTTTTTGTTTCCTCCTTGGCTTTATCGTATCATTTGAGGCGAAAAAATTACACGACACAAAACGGGATTTTTGTGTTTTGACGCGGAATTATGTGTCTTATTTGGCGTCAGAAGTGATTTTTTCGAAAGTTTGTCATTGTTTTGCATTATTGACTTAAATCAGACGAAATGATATACTTTCTATATAACTGAAAGCAAGATATCATAAACATATAGTGGGAAAATTGCTACTCGTATTTTTATGGCGGTACAACTGCCGAATTGCGGAACATTTTATAGGTTATATATTTTTGTGATTTTATAAAAAGGAGCAGACGATGGAAAAAGGGGTTATGACCTCCGTAAAGGATTTGTACGGTGTCGGAGACAAGCGCGCGGCGGCTTTTATGAAGCTCGGTATTTCTAATGTGTATGATCTTCTTTTCCATTTTCCGCGCGCCTATGAAAATCGCGGAAACGTAAAAAACATATGCGATGTTTCGGACGGGGAGCTTTGCTCGCTTATATTGTGTGTTGCGGCGTCTCCGAAAAATACGCTTATCCGCAGAGGAATGACGCTCACAAAGCTTTCCGCGACCGATGACACGGGAAAATGCAATATAACTTTTTTTAATCAGCCTTATGTACGCGAAGTTCTTCGCGAAGGCGGATATTTCCGTTTTTACGGAAGGGTTAAAAGAAACGGAAAAAATGTTGAAATGAGCTCTCCTGTCTTCGAACCTGTTTTACCCGGCAAGGTATTGAGACCGCTTATTCCCGTATATCCGCTGTCGTCTCCGCTTACTCAAAAATTTGTCTCCGACAGCATTGCCTCGGCATTGGAATTAGCATTTTCAAAACAAAACGGAGAAATGCTTTCGGAAAATCTTTCCGATGAGATAAGAAGAAAATATTCTCTTGCGGAGCTGAGCTTCGCACTTCGCGGAATACATGCCCCGAAAGATTTTGAAACAGCGGAAAAGAGCCGTCGCAGGCTCGTTTTCGACGAACTCTATTTTTTTGCGCTGTATATACTGCGCAATGGAAAAAACAAAAAAGCACCCACACGATTTATATTCGGAAAACCGGAAAGAGAAGAGTTTTTGAAGAATTTTTCTTATCCCCCGACATCGGCGCAGGTGCGCACTTTTGACGAGATAGACTCAGATATTGCAAACGGAAATCGTATGCACCGTCTTCTTATAGGCGATGTGGGCTCGGGTAAAACCCTCTGCGCCGAATATGCGGTTTATGCCGCCGTAAAAAACGGCGCGCAGGCAGCCGTTATGGCGCCGACCGAGATACTTGCAAGACAGCACTATATCGAATTTAAAAAACTTTTCGACGGTTTGGGGTATAATACCGAACTTCTTGTCGGTTCTCTCAAAGCGTCCGAAAAAAAGATAGTGCGTTCATCGCTTGAAAATGGAAACGCGGATATTGTTATCGGAACGCACTCATTGATAGAGGAGAACGTTAAATTCAAAAATCTCGGACTTTGCATTGTTGACGAACAGCACCGTTTCGGCGCGGCGCAGCGTGCGGCGCTTTCTGCGAAAAGCGAAGATTGCCATGTGCTTTCCATGAGCGCGACTCCGATTCCGCGAACGCTTGCATTCGTGCTTTACGGAGACTATGATCTTTCAAACCTTGATATAATGCCTCCCGGGCGAAAGTGCGTCGATACTTTTGTTGTAGATGAAGGTTACAGAAAAAGGCTTTATGCATTTATAAGAAAGAATGTTGAAGAGGGCGGACAGGTATATATCGTTTGTCCGTCGGTCGAAGAAAGGGAAACGCTTGTAGGCGAAAGCGGAGAAAAAGTCGATATTGACGAGCTTTTTTCATTTGAAAGCGAAAAAAGGGAAAAGCCGAAACTTTTTGCGGCTGTCGATTATGCGAGAGAATTATCCGAAAACGTTTTTCCCGATATTTCCGTCGGATTTGTTCACGGAAAGATGAAGAGCGCCGAAAAAGAGCGTGTCATGTCCGATTTTTGCGCCGGAAATATAAAAATACTCGTTTCCACCACGGTAATAGAAGTCGGGGTGAACGTTCCTTCCGCAACGCTTATGATCGTGGAAAATGCGGATATGTTCGGGCTTGCCGCCCTTCATCAGTTAAGAGGTCGTGTGGGCAGAGGAGATAAAAAGTCATATTGCGTGCTTGTTTCTTCCTCTGACAGCGAAAAATCGAAAGAGAGACTTTCCGCTCTGAAAGAAAACCATGACGGTTACAAGATTGCCGAAATAGACCTTTCTATGCGCGGACCGGGGGATTTTGTTTCCGAGAGGGCGGGTTCCGTAAGACAGAGCGGAGATATTGAATTCAGGCTTGCTTCAACGGCAGATACAGAAATGCTGTATAATGCTTTTGACGCGGCTAAAAATACTATTGAGAATGATCCAGAGCTTTCTTTGCCTGAAAATAAAATGACGCGTTTTCGCCTGTCTTATGAAACGGAAAAGTGTGATAAAACCAAATAACCTACTTTTCTTTCGGAGAAAAGTGGGCAAAAGAACTTACCTTTCTTGAAAGAAAGGTAAGCCCAAGAACTTCATACCGAAAATACACCCATTTATTTTGGTGAAGCTTTTGAAGTTCCAAGGGACTT
>ULQL01079399.1_pt1 | contig 26839 bp, 27 predicted proteins | sample 1954411 | NCBI WGS metagenome assembly ULQL01 (sample SAMEA4835654, study PRJEB28245) | human gut metagenome | biome: gut microbiome; material: fecal sample | place: Denmark | collected 2008 | reverse complement strand
CTTCTATTCATGATTTGTTGCACTTCTCTTGACAATTCATCGTATTGTCAGTTGGGGCTTTCGCCCCAAACCCGAATCAAAGAAACTTTTCGAGAAAAGTTTCTTTGAAAACTTCAAAAGCTTTTGCTAAAATAAATTGGTGTATTCGGTGCGAAGTTCTTTTGCCTACTTTTCTTAGGGGGAAAAGTAGGTTAGCCGTTGAGTTTTACAAATCTTTCTACAACGTCTTCAAGTTCCAGTTTTTCATATCCCGTGATATATGTTGCAACAGTGTTGTTGAATCTGTTGTACCAATGTTCGGGAATCTTGTCAAATCCTATGCATGCACCGACGATAGAGCCGACGGTCGCACCCGTGCAGTCGTTGTCAAGACCGATAGCTATGCAGTTTCCGATGCATTTTGTGAAATCGGAACCGCCGAGCATGAGCGCGAATACGATAGCGCACATATTGTTTATCGTGTGTACGCGATGCATTCTTTCGAATTTTTTATCGAGCAGGTTGCGCGCTCTTATGTAGTTTGTTACCTCTTTTTCGCAGGAGAATGCCCATTCGAGAGCCTGATAAAGTTCGCTCTCTTTCGGAATCTGTTTCATGCCTTCCTTTATTGCGTCAAGGGGAGTTTCAGCCGTGAAAGCGGCGGCAACGGCAGCGGCGCAGAACATTTCGCCGTATATTCCGTTTTTGCGGTGTGTAAGGTATGCGTCGTTGTAAGAGAGCTTTGCAGCGGCTTCCGGGTTTCCTGCTTCCGCATATCCGAAAGCGTCGGCACGGATAGCGGCACCGATAAGTTCAACGTAGTTGTTGAAGTTTGCGGCGCATTCGGGTCTTGTTCCGGCGCGGAGCTGTTGAAGTGCTTCGTCTTCTGCCGTGCAAGCGTAGGGAAGGACATCAAGCCAGAGTTTGGCAACGTCATCTACTGTGTAATTTTTGCCGTATTTTTCAAGAAGGAGCATGTTGAGGATCGTATACGTGATATCGTCGTCGACAGGGACTTTGTCGAGATTGTCGCGCATATACTCTGTTCTCTTGTTTACTTTGTAGTGGATCGCATCGGGATTATCTGTACCGGTCCAGAAATCCTCCGGCGGATATTTCATTCCGCAATCGATAGCGAGAGCCTGCATTTTGTCCATGGGATAAAGTTCTACCGGAATTCCGAGAACGCATCCCGCGAATCTGCCCATAAGGGCGCCTTTCATGCGGTTATAAAGCTCATTTGGTTTTTTTGCGGCTGCATCTGCGCCTTCCGGACGCAAAGCAAGAATTTCTTCAAGCTTGTCGGGCTGAGCCGCGTCGATATTGTTGTACATAAATTTTCTCCGTAAAAATAATATTTCGGTTACCCGATTGTTAGAATATAATATATCATAAAGAGACGGAAAAATCTATATATTTTTTATTATTTTTGAAATTTATTGTTTTGACTGTGTTGTTTTGATTTTAAAACGTGAAAATGATTTATATAAAGACGTCAATACCGTTTTGGTGTATGAAACAGCCTTTTTGAAAAAATAAAGCCGCATGAAATTCATGCGGCTTTAAAGATTATTTCATGAGTTCGCAGACCATATTGCTGAGTTCCGTGGGATTTTCCGCGGGAAGTCCGCTTATAAGTCTTGCCATGGTGTAGAGTATCTTTGAATATTCTGCCACTTTGTCTTTGTCTCCATTCGCGAAAAGTGTTTTCAGCGATTCGGCAACGGGGTGGGAGTCGTTTATTTCAAGTATAGTTTCGGCTTTCGGGGCATCGTCGCTTCCGGGCATCTGACTTAAAACTTTTTCCATTTCCGTGGAAATGCCGCCTTCGCTCGAAAGACATACGGGGTGATCTTTAAGCGTATTTGTAAATCTTACGGAAGAGAGCGTCGTTTTTCCGATACTGTCTTTCATGAATTTGAAGAGTTCTTCGTTTTTCTCGTTTTCCTCTTTTATCTGCTTTTTCTCTTCTTCCGTGGAGATATCGAGCTTTTCGTCGCAGACGTTTATAAACGATTTTTTGTCGTACTCACCGAGAGTTCTGAGCGCGAATTCGTCTACATTTTCGGTGAGATACAAAACTTCGTATCCTTTTCCTTTTACGGCTTCCGTCTTCGGAAGCATATCTATAAGATCTATCGAATCTCCGCAGGCGTAGTAGATATTTTTCTGATCTTCTTTCATTCTTGAAACATACTCTTTGAGCGTGACATATTTCTTTTCGAAAGAGGATTTGAACATCAAAAGATCGGAAAGCTCGTCTTTATGCATACCGAAATCCGCATAGATACCGTATTTCAACTGAGATCCGAATTCTTTATAAAATCCTTCGTATTTCTCTCTGTCGCTTTCGATGAGTTTTATAAGTTCATTTTTTATCTTCTTTTCTATTGATTTTGCGATGGCTTTGAGCTGATAGTCGTGTTGGAGCGTTTCACGGGAAATATTGAGCGAAAAGTCCTCGCTGTCTACAAGACCGCGTACAAAGCTGAAATAGTCGGGAAGAAGTTCGGGGCATTTTTCCATTATCATTACGCCGTTTGAGTAGAGCTGCAAGCCTTTTTCGTAATCTTTCGAGTAGTAGTTATAAGGAGCTTTTTTAGGTATGAACAAAAGTGTTTCGTAAGATACCGTGCCTTCCGATTTTGAGCGTATCACTTTTGCGGGAGCTTCGAAATCATAAAATTTGTCGCGGTAGAAGTCGGCGTATTCCTCTTCCGTTACTTCGTCCGAACTTCTGTGCCATATCGGAACCATGCTGTTGAGCGTATCTATTTCGGTATATGTTTCGTATTTTGGCTCTTTGCTTTCCTTGTCGTCGTCGCTCTTTACTTCGCGGCTCTTTTCCACTGCCATTTTTATGGGGTAGCGTATATAGTCGGAATATTTCTTTACAAGTTCGCGTATGCGGTATTCGTCGAGAAATTCTCCGTATTTTTCTTCTTCCGTATCGGGTTTTATATGAAGAAGTATTTCCGTTCCTATATTTTCATAATCGCACGGCTCTATTGTATATCCGTCGGCGCCTTCCGACTCCCATTTATATGCTGTATCGGAGGAAAGTGAGCGGCTTCTTACCGTGATCTTATCGCTTGCCATGAAAGCGGAGTAGAAGCCTACGCCGAACTGACCGATTATTCCCAGATCGTTTTCCTTTCCGTTTTCGTTTTTGAAATCGAGAGAACCGCTTTTCGCTATTGTGCCGAGGTTGTTTTCGAGTTCTTCTTCCGTCATGCCGCAGCCGTTGTCGCGTATTGTGATGGTGCGCGCGTCTTTGTCTCTTTCGATCATTATTTCATACTTGTCGCGTTCAAGACCGAGCGTGCTGTCCGTCAGGGAACGAAAGTATCTTTTGTCTATTGCGTCGTTCGCATTCGATATAAGCTCGCGGAGAAATATCTCTTTGTGGGTGTAGATCGAATTTACCATCATGTCGAGCATTTTTTTAGATTCGGTTTTAAAAGCCTTTTTTTCCATAATATTATGCCTTCCTTTTTTATAATGTAAGCGTCGTAAGGGCGCATTTTTGACTTTGTCGTTGGTGTTTTTGTTTTGCTGTTTTACATAAAAATCTGTTTTCGCAAAATTGTGATGCCTGCAAGTGAATATCCGAAAACGCGGTGCTTGACAGGATAAAACAGATATTATAAAAATGTGTAAAATTCTCGCTATCTGAAAGAATTTATTTTAGAGAGTATGCGCATAAATTCCTTTGCGTCATCGTCACCGAGAAGCAGAAGCGTTTCCGCAATCTTTTCTCTTGCTTCGTTGCGTCTTTTTTCAATGAGCGATTTTCCGTCGTCCGTTATGAATACAATAACTTTGCGTTTATCGTATTCATCGGAGCGTCTTTCTATAAGCCTTTTTTGTTCGAGCGTTTTCAGCGCGTCGGCGGTTCTTCCGGACCCTATTCCCATGAGAGTACAAAGCTCTCCCGGCGAGAGATTTCCGCCGTTTTCGGTAAGAAAATAAAGAATGCCGGTCTCTCCTTTTGAAAATTCCGTGGGAACCTTTTGAAAAGGGAGACGTGCGCATGAAATTATCATATCCAAAAGTTCGGAAGAAAGATCGTTGTAATCCATACCCGCAGCCTCTTTACTCGCAAAATATCTCGTGATACGAGATATTTTATTACTTGCATGATAAAAAGTCAATAGGGGTAAAAAATATTTTAATTATTATTAACAATTTTGCGCAAAAGCGCTGTTTTGAATTTATGCATTTCATGTTGGAAAATAAAAAAGCAAGCCGTATACGACTCGCTTTTTCGTATTTTATTATATTGTATAATTTTCCGTGAGGCGGGGATATGTATCAAGCGTTAAACGGTGCTTAGAATCCCCTGCTAAACGTCTTTGGTGTAAAACTTGTTTGGCGGTGGTTGCGCTTGTCAAAGCGCGATCAAGTTTGCTTTTATGCTTTGCTCCGATTTTAATATCATGCGGTCACAAGGGAAGCGTCCGCAACGGAAAGCGGAAAATCCTCTTTTGCAATATTGAATCTTTCGATTACCGAAAGCGCATACTTCGCCTCTTCGCTGTGGGCAATTTCCATTTCTTTTGCCGCTTTTGCGACAAAATCGAGAGTGTCGCAATCTTCATCGGCGGATATAAACATTTTTGCGAATATATCGAGCACCACATAATATGGACGAAGCGCCTTTCCCGTTGTGTTTATATCTTTTATCGCAAAGAGCGACATATCTATAAATTTCTCTACCATTATATCCTGTTCGAGAGGAAGAAGCTCTTTAAAATATACGCCGTATTTTTCTTTAAGAGCAAGACTCTTTTTGAAATCTTTTTCGCGGAATATGTTCTGCATCTCTTTTACAAGACCGTATCTGTCCACATCAAGAGAGCCGAGTATAACTATTTCCCACGGCATAAAGTCGAAAATCCTCGTATATACGATATCTTCCGCGTATTCGCGGGGCAGGCGTCTTTTTGCTATCTCTTTGGTTTTGGGAAGGAGCTTGTCGCGCATATACCAGAATGTGTTTTTCGTCTGCCAGAAATCCTTTGCCTTTGCCATTTTGTTTATGCATGAAAGCTCATCGGGATTCGTTGTGGGAGGAGCAACAAAATAGTGATAAAGAACTTTTGATGTGCCGGCTATCTTTTTTGCATTTGCCATATTGGAAAGACAGAAAACGTCGTCTTCCGTAAAACTTATTTCTTCGTCGAATTTTTCAGTTATTATCTCTCTTTTGTAGAGTTTGTTCCACGGAACGACGCCTGCAAAAGTATTCTGATAAAATCTCCATATGTTTTTCTTATCCGTGAAATCGAGCACGCTGTCACCGAAGTAGTTCATTATACACGGGTGGTCATGGTTGCATACGACGATGTCCGCGCCTGTTTCCTCCATGAGAGAAACAGCTGTTTCGAACATATCAGGCTCTATATCGTCGTCTGCGTCCACAAACTGTATAAGGTCTCCCGTGGCTATTTCGAGCGCTTTATTTCTTGCGGAAGAAACCCCTTTGTGAGCCTTGTTTACGATTTTTATACGGTTGTCTTTTTGGGCATAAGAAGATACGATTTCAAGCGAATTATCTGTCGAACCGTCGTTTACGGCGATAAGTTCGAAATTTTTGTATGTTTGGGCAAGTATGCTGTTAAGGCAACGGTCGAGCGTTTTTCTGCTGTTGAAAAACGGAACGATAACGGATATTTTTTTCATATATGGACCTTTCGTATGTTTTGAAGATAATGTTTATTTCGCGTATGATAACTTTTTGCCGTAGACATTTTCATAAATGTTTTTGCAGGCTTCGAATGCGGAATTTTTTAAATATTCTATGTTTTCAGATTTTGAAAATTCTTCTTTCGGATAGACGGGCTCGCAGATGTGAAGATCAAAATAATATATCGGTATTCCTTCGCCGTCTTTCTTTCCGCTGTCTCTGTAAGTTATGAACTGCGGGACGACGGGAACGCCGTATTTTGCGGCGATGTAAAAAGCTCCGTCTTTGTACGGACGCGGTTTTTCATAATGCCACCACATAGAAGCCTCGGGGTAGACAAGAAGAAATGATTTTTTTACCTTTATTACATCTTCCACCATTTTGTTGAAGGCGACTGTGCCGTGCATCGTCGTGTTCATCGGGAGCATATCGCCCGCGCGCATCATTTCTCCGAGAAAGCCTTTCATATTGTTGAAAGGGGCGGCGACAACATATGTTTTGTGTCCTTTTGCTCCGTGTTTTACCGCAAGGCAATCGAATTTTGCCACATGATTGCACGTTAAAACGGCTGCCTTTAAACCTTTAAGGTTTTTTCTGCCGAAGACTCTCGTTTTTAAGCAACATTTGTTTTGATATACGGTGAACGGCTTTACGATAAATATCTTTTCAAAAAAGTATTTTATCTTTTCTTTTGCCGTGCGTTTATTCGGATAGTGATAATCCTCTGTCACGGGAATCGTGAGTTCTTTCGGAATCGGGTCGACGTGTTCGTCGAACTTTCCGTTTTTTTCACATTCCTCTATGGCAAGTAGAACTTCTTTTCTTGTCATCGATAAATCACCTTTTAGATTTTTTCTGTCTCATTTTCGAAAGATTTTGCAAGTGAGAGACATTCGTATATTACTTCGTCGAAATCGTAAGTTTTGTATTTTTCGTGTATTTTGTCTATATCCCACGGTTTTATATTCAGCGTGTGGAAATAAGGGAAGAGTCTGAGTGTTTTTGAAAAATGGCGTATGACTGTGCCTTTTTTCATTCTCCGCTGTTCGTTATAACAACGCGGGAAAAATCTTTTCTTTTTTGCGACGGAATTTATCGCGTCCTGGTCGGGAAAATGCGTCTTTTTTGTCGCGCAGAATTCTCTTACCTTTTTAAAAAATCCGGTTTCGCGTATTTTTTTTATGTCGAGAACGAGGACGCCGGAATTGATGTATCTGGGATTTATAAAAAATTTACCGAGGTAATCGCGCGTTCCCGCAAATTCGCATCCGCGAAGGTCGAAGTTGAAAAGCGGCGCGATATCGCCTTTTGCCGCGGTATCCGTATCAAGATAAATCACTCTGTCCGGAAAATCCGCTATCTTGTCGGAAAAGAGTCTCAAAAGAGAATATGGCGTGTAGAACGAGTCCATATTGGGGGATTCTTCCATTTCCGAAAGGAAAAGCTCCGTTGCGTCGTGAAGAGTGACGCGGCTTTCGCTGTTTTCGCGTTTTATAACCGTCTCTATATATTCCGCGGAGTCTTTGCTTAACGGAATAAACGACGGATTTTTATTTTGGAGATCCATCGTCATTATGTGAACGTCAAGGGGATCTTTTGTGTTTTTTGCAATCGAGACGACGGATATTAAAAGTCCTTTGAAAATTTTATTATTGCCGCAATATAAAAGGGAGATCAACTCTCTTCCTCCTTTTTGATATATTCTACAAATGTATAGTTATCTTCCGTGTAAGCTCTTGCGCACATTGCGTCATAAACTTTATTGCGCAGGGCTTTTTCTCTTGCTCTTGCGTTTTCCGCATCGCTGTAAAAAGGTCCGTCTATATATACGACTATTCTCGGTTTTCCTTTTTTTGATGAACGGTATGTCACGGTGAAAGCAAAAGCCGCTTTTCCGTCCTTGGCAGGGTAGCGGAAAGGTGTGGAAACAAACGGTCTTATCCCCGTGTAATACGGCCAAATGTGGGCTTCGGGGTAGACGACTATCGCGCATTTTTCTTTTGTTCTTTGTGCGACAGCCTTTTCGAAAGCGCCGAATCCCTTCAAATTTGTCGGAGTAGGCATTGCTCCGAGCATCATCATCAGCGTTCTTGTTCCGCGCAGAGCCACATTATCGGGAGATACAATGATGTGAGTTTTTTGGGGGAACGTTATTATATTGGGGATAAATCCGTCCCCCGGAATCTGCGTGTGATTCCCGTACATATAAAATCCGTCTTTTTTAAACGGTTTTAATTTCTCCCGCCCCTCGATTTTTATTCTGAATTTCAATTTGCAGAAGAAGTATGCGAAAGGCGTTACGAAAACGCGATAAACAATAAATGCGGCAATTTTATAAAAAATGTTTTTTCTTATATAAGGATAATTTCCGCCTATTTCGACTTTGGGTCTTTCTCCTACACCGGAAAAATCATCGTTTAACGGATCTGTATAATATACAACTCTTTTTTTCATTTTAAAGGTGATGCTCCTTTTTAATTTTTCCGACGTCAATATGTTACCATAAAATGAAAAAAATTCAAAGGACTTTTATAAGCACGGCTGTATAAAGATAAAAGAGCATGAGAAAAAGATTCTACATACATGAGAAACGCACTCTACAATTTGTGGAATTTGAGAATTTACGTATAAAATGTTGATTTTAGAGCAAAAAAGCGTTATAATTTTATCGATATGATAACAAAAGATGTAAAACCTATAATTGCAGAGAATCTTGTCATGCTCAGAAAGAAGAAAGGTATAACCCAGGCGGAGCTTGCCTCCCGTTTGGATTATTCCGATAAAGCGGTCTCGCGCTGGGAGCACGGAGATACTTTGCCAGATATCAATGTGCTTTGCGAACTGTGTGATTTCTACGGGGTAACGCTTGACTTTCTCGTTTCCAAGGGGGACGGACAATTAAAACAGAAAATACAAAGCAAGAAAATGATGATAAATAATATAGTTGTATGTTTGCTCGCCGTCGTAATCGTTTGGCTTGTCGCAACATCGCTGTTTATTTACGGAAATACAATACTCGGAAAAAATTTTTGGCGGGCATTTATATGGGCTATTCCGTTTTCGGCTCTTGCAATCCTTCGTATGGGCAGAGAATGGGTGCCGCTGCTCGTGAAAACGATAATATGGTCTGTTTTTCTATGGACTTTTATAACCGCGGTCGTACTGAGCTTTTTAAAGTACAATCTTTGGATGTTCTATGTTGTCGGCGCTCCCGCGCAGATCATAGTAATACTTATATATCTTCAAAGAATATCAAAATAAATAATTTTCAATTGATACAAATGTATAATATCATAAAATCCGTTTTATACATTTGAATAAAACTTTCTCGAACACAGAGGCTTGAACGATATGAATATCGTAACTGTAACAATAAATCCTGCTTTTGACGTACATTGCGGAATAGAATCTTTTCTGCCGGAACGCGAAAATCATATGCTTTCGTGTATTCGCGACGCCGGTGGAAAGGGAATAAATGTCGCCCGTGCACTGGCGGCGCAGGGCATGAAAAGCGATTCTTTTGTGATTCTCGGACGTCAGAACGCCGATGATTTTGAAAGCGAAATAAACAAAAGCGGTATAAATTATTTTCCTTTTTATGTGGAAGGAAGAATCAGAGAAAATATAACGATACATCCGCAAAACGGCAAAGAGACAAGAATAAGTTTTGACGATTTTGCCCCCGGAAAAGAAGCGGTCGGTGAAATTTTTGAAAGTGCTTCGGAAAAATGTTTTAAAGATACTCTTTTTGTTTTTGCGGGCAGACTTCCGGACGGAATCGACTCGGAATTTGTCATTCCTCTTCTTCATAATATAAAGAAGAGCGGCGCAAAACTTATAGTGGACAGCAGTTCTTTCACCCCGCAAGATATAGAAAAAATAAAGCCGTGGCTTATAAAACCGAATGACGAAGAGATTGTCGCTTTTTGCAAAGGTGAAGTAAACGGAGCGCATGACGCCGTTTCCGCTGCGAAAAAAATACGCGAAAGCGGAGTTGAAAATGTAATGGTCAGCCTAGGTTCGCTCGGAGCGGTGCTTTCGTGCGGTGACGGAGATTTTTATGCATCTGTTCCGAAAATAGACGCTCTTTCCACGATAGGCGCGGGGGACAGCAGTATTGCAGGGTTCCTGTTTGCCTTTGCGAGTGGGAAAAGTTTTTCCGAATGTCTTTTAAATGCTGTCTCATGCGGAACTGCCGCTTGCCTTACAGAGGGTACAAAACCGCCGCGCGCGGAGGATATAGCAAGATTGAAAAGCGAGATTTCCGTGATAAGATTATAAAATATATAAAAATTTCTTTCTGTGACAATAAAAAATTCGTTTTTTTGCGAAATATTTTATGGTCATTCATAAATGGAAGACAGATTATAAAAAAACATTTTATGACATATTATTTTGTTTTTGGAGGTGTTTTTATGTGTTATGGACCTGACCCGAACGCTGTTTTTCCGAATGAAAATATAAAAAGCGTTTGCTTTATAAAAAATACAATTACCCGTCCGAATATAATTGTCGGCGACTACACGTATTACAGCGATCCCGATTCGCCCGAGAAATTTCAGGACCATGTAACACATCACTATGATTTTAACGGTGACAAGCTAATAATCGGTAAGTTTTGCGCAATCGCAAAGGGCGTTGAATTTATTATGAACGGAGCAAACCACCGTATGTGCAGTGTTACGACATATCCGTTTAACATTATGGGACACGGTTGGGAAAAATGTGTGCCGAGTCTGATGAGCTTCCGCTTAAAGGCGATACGGTTATAGAAAATGACGTCTGGATAGGGCAGAACGTGACTTTTTTGCCGGGCGTACACGTAGGGGACGGCGCTATAATCGGCGCAAACTCGGTCGTTGCAAGAGATATCCCCGCTTATACGGTTGCTTGCGGAAATCCTTGCAGGGTTATTCGAAAGAGATTTGACGATGATATGATTGCATATTTGGAAGAGCTTAAATGGTGGGATTTTTCTCCCAAAAAAATATTCTCGAATCTTGAAATCCTTTGTTCGGGCGACATAGAAAAGATAAAAACCATAAAATAACAACGTACCTTTCTTGAAAGAAAGGTACGCCAAAGAACTTCACTCAAACCTACCTTTTCTGAAAGAAAAGTACGCCAAAGAACCTCATTTAAACATACTTTTCCCGAAAGAAATGTATGCAAAGAACGTCACTTAGACATATCCTTCTTAAAAGAAAGCCATACCAAAGAACTCTACATAAACACATCTTCCTGCGCAAAATGCGTGACAAATAATTTTATTCATGCGTATTTTCTGAAAGAATAAATTATCTTTCTTTCAAAAAGCGCAGAACACAAAAAATTTCGTATGATTTTTCGGCAAAGTTCTTTTGCCTGCTTTTCTGCAAAAGAAAAGCAGGACATTTGATTTTTCGAAAACAAAGATGATAGCCGAATTTTGTATTTTTGAAGCTTTTATAAATAATTATAAAATAAAAAAATATATCATGTGAGGTGCTTTATGAGAAAAAGCGGTATTCTTCTTCATATATCGTCTCTTCCTTCCGATTACGGTATAGGCACATTCGGTAGCGAGGCAAGGCGATTCTGCGATTTTTTGGAAAAATCCGGGCAGAGCCTGTGGCAGATACTTCCTCTGGGCGTAACCGGTTACGGAGATTCTCCATATCAGTCTTTTTCATCTTTTGCCGGAAATCCTTATTTTATAGACCCCGTTCTTTTGGAGGAACAGGGATATTTAAAAAAAGAAGAATATGAAAACACGGATTTCGGAGACGATGTTTCGAAGGTCGATTACGGAAAGCTCTACTCTTCGAGATACGGTATGCTTTTTTCGGCATATTCCCGTTTTGATAAGGAAGACGCCGAATATAAAAAATTCTGCGAAGAAAATTCTTTGTGGCTTGACGACTTTGCGCTTTTTATGGCGCTCAAAGACGAGAAAAACGGGAAATCCTGGCAGAGCTTTGACGAAGATATAAAAAGGCGTGAGGAAAAAGCGCTTCTTGCGGCAAAAAAACGCCTGAAAGAAAAAACGGATTTTTACAAGGTCATACAGTATTTTTTCTTTTCCCAATGGTTTTCTCTTAAAAAATATGCTAATGAAAAGGGAATAAAGATAATAGGCGACATACCGATATATGTTTCGCCCGACAGCGCCGACGTCTGGACATCTCCCGAAAATTTCGATCTCGATTCCTCTCTGCGCCCGTTGAACGTGGCAGGGTGTCCTCCCGATGCCTTTTCAGTCGACGGTCAGCTATGGGGAAATCCTCTGTATAATTGGAAGTACATGAAAAAAGACGGATATTCCTGGTGGCGCGCCCGTATGAAATTTGCGCTCAGTCTTTTTGACATTGTGAGAATAGACCATTTCCGCGGATTCGACGCCTTTTGGTCGATTCCTTACGGAAGCAAAACTGCCGCGTCGGGTAAATGGGTAAAGGGACCTGGAAACGACCTTTTTGCGGCTTTGAAAAAAGAGCTGGGAGAAATGCCGATAATAGCGGAAGATCTCGGTTTTATGACTGACAGCGTGAAAAAACTACTCAAAAAAACAGGATATCCCGGAATGAAAGTGCTGGAATTTGCATTTGATCCGAACGGAAACAGCGATTATCTACTTCATAATATAGAAAAAAATTCGGTTTCATATATAGGAACGCACGATAATTCTCCATTTTGCGCATGGCTTGCAAACACAGGCGAAAACGATAGGGAGTTTGCGGAAAAATATATGTGTCTTACCGACGCAGAGGGAAAGAATTGGGGCGCTATACGCACGCTGCTGTCCTCTCCTTCCGATACTGTTATAATTCAGATGCAGGATATACTCGGTCTTTCCGAGGAGGCGCGTATGAATACGCCTTCCGAAAGCGAGGGAAACTGGACCTGGCGCGTAAGAGGCGAATGCATAAACGACTGGCTTGCCGATATAATCCGAAAGAAAACATCGGTTTACCGCCGTATACCCATGGAAAACGGCAATGTTTGATTTATTGACTCTTTGTTAATAATTTGTTTAAACTGTGTTTTTTATGGCGTTGTAAGATAAAAAACAAAAATAAATACCGGAAGGGTAATGTTTAAGGATGAAGAAAAAAATGAATATTTTCGCACGTATTTTTGCTGTGTTGTTTACGGCGTTGTCGCTTACTTCCTGCGGAAAGGATATAGGTACTGTCGACGCGCTGAAAACGGAGCATTTTTCCGTAAGCGACGCAATGCTTTCCTATACGCTTTATGACACATATTATTACTATATAGACACATACGGCGACGAAGGTCTTATGGCTTATTTCGGGCTTGATACGACGAAATCGCTTAAAAAACAGGTATACGATGAAAAAGAGGGGACCACGTGGTTTGATGTTTTTCTGGATTTGTCGAATGACAGCTTTAAAACGGCGCTCACGCTTTGCGAGGCGGCTTATGACAACGGTATAGAGCTTTCGGATATAGATAAAAAATTTATCGATTATGAAATAAATCAGATAAAAGCGGCGGCAGAAGAGGGAAAAGTCGATTTTGACAAATATATCGTATCGCTTTACGGCAAGGGCGTAAAAGAAGAGGATGTAAGAAAATCTCTTGAAATATACCGTCTGGCAAACAAGCAATATTATGCTATATATGCGGAAAAAGACGCTACCGACGAGGAAATAGAAAAGTATGTTTCCGAAAACCCCGGGGATTTTAAGATACGCGACGTAAAGTATATAAAGATCACGCGTTCGGACGACAGCGATATTGAAGCGAAAATAAAGGAATATGTTGATAAACTCAAAGCTTCGGCAACTGTCGGTGACTTTGAAAAAACGGTAGATGAATTTCTTGAAACGGATTACTGCCTTACAAAAACAAATAAAATTTTGTCAAGAACATATGAATATTCAGACACCACGGAGCTTTACAAATGGATATTTAACGGAGAAACGGCTACGGGCGGAACTTATGTTTCAGAGTCGGACGGAGAATATACGGTATATATAGCGTCTTCCGATGTGTACATGGATACCGAGATAACAAGATCCATGTATCATATACTTTTCTCGGAAGATATATATGATTCCGATGAAAACTCAAAGCTTACTGCGGAAAATATCTATAAAACATGGCAGGAAGGCGACAAGAGCATTACATCGTTTATGGAACTTGCGTCAAAGTATACGACAGACTATGTAAGCGTTCCTGTCGGCGGATATTATCCGAACCTTGCAAAAGGCGACCTTGTAGATGAACTTAACGATTGGCTCTTCGATGAAGAACGCAAGGTAGGCGACACCGATATTATAAAAAGCGACGCGGGATATCATATCGTATATTACTCGGGTGAAGGTCTTGAAAAATGGAAAATGACGGCTTTTGAAGCGGTTAAGACCGATAAACTTCAAAAAGAAGTGACATCGCTTTCCGAAAAATACGAGGTTACCGTACTTTCCGAAAACTTTAAATATATAAAGGGCGTATAAGATGAATTCAAAAAAGCGAAGTGTGAAATATCATGCTTCGCTTTTTTGTTTTGGAAACCCAAAAAAATTTTTGCCAAAATAAAGCGGTGTTTTCGGTGTGAAAGTTTTTGCGGATTTTCAAGGGGCTTTTAGGAAAAGCCCCTTGAAGCGGAGGCTCGGAACGGCAGTTCCGACTGTTTATGATAATATAAAAAGCACGGCGTTGCCGTGCTTTTTGCGTGGGCATTGTCAGTTGGGGCGTCTGCCCCAAACCCTGACACAAAGGACTTTTCGTGAAAAGTCCTTTGGAATCTCAAAAGCTTTTGCCAAAATGAAGTGGTGATTTCGGTGCAAAGTTCTTTGGCACACCTTTCTTCGAAAGAAAGGTGTGTTTCCTGAAAGAAGGGCAAGCGGAGGAAAATATTGATTTGGGCTTTTTATTATGATATAATTTTTCAAATGATTTTGTTTTGGAGACATATATGTACGATGTTTTGATTGTGGGTGCTGGGCCTGCCGGAAGTACCGCCGCAAAGATACTTGCCGAAAGCGGATATAAAGTAATGCTCGCGGAAAAATTCAAAATGCCGCGATATAAATCATGTTCGGGACAGCTTATAAAAAAGAGTCTTGATTTGATAGTTAAATATTTCGGAGAGTCTGTTCCCAAAAGCGTCACATGCGCTCCTATGGAAAACAGAGGCATGATATTTACAAATGATACGGGTGAAACTTTTAAATTCGAACAAAAAGGGCTTAACGTTTGGCGCAGTTCTTTTGATATGTGGCTGGCAAAGAGCGCGGAGAAAAGCGGAGCCGTCGTTTGCGACTCTACCGATGTTGTGTCTCTGGAAGCGAGAAAAAACAACATCACGGCAACGCTGAAAGGCGAAAAAATATATAACGAAACCGCAAGATATGTTGTTGACTGCGAAGGCGCCGTTTGTTCTTTGAAGAGAAAGCTTTTAAAAAAAGATGAAGAGTACATATATACGTACCAAACATTCAATAACGGCAGTATCGATCTTGACCCGCATTATTTTTATGCTTATCTGCAACCGGAACTTTCCGAGTACGATGCGTGGTTTAACGTAAAGGACGGAAAAATTGTTTTGGGCGTGGCAGTAAAAGACAGGAGCAAAGTGGAATGCTACTATACCCGTTTTTTATCTTATATGAAAGAAAATCACAATTTGAAGATTTCGGAGACTTTGAACGGCGACAGATGGATAATGCCGTATATAAAGCCGGGATGTGCCATCGAACATGGTTTTGGAAATATTCTGTTTGCGGGAGAAGCGGCGGGATTTTTAAATCCGATGGGAGAGGGAATTTCTGCGGGAATAGAGAGCGGCGCTTTGGCGGCGCAGGCGATAATAAACAATTTTGAATATCCCGAAAAAGTTGCTTCCGAATACCGAAACAGTACAAAACAATTGCAAGAATATATGAAACGTCAGTGGAATTTTGTCTCTGAAATAAGCGGAACTTTCAAAAATATGAAAGTATGAAGCCGAGGGCGATATATAAAGGATTGCGGAAACTTCCGGGTACGCGAAAAAGCGTGCGCGGAAGTTTTTTCATATACTTTGATTTTTTTTGCCACTTGACTCAAAAAAACGACCGAGTATTGAAAACAGATTGAATAGGATATTTGTTTTATCTATAATGAGTATAGGAAGGCGGTGAGTAATATGCGATTTGAAATAAAAATAGACGCTTCTTATACAGAGCCGGAGATAGTTATTTTTACTTCCTCGGTGACAGAGGAGGTGGAGAACATAGTAAAGAGATTGTCCTATGATACTCCCAAAATAATAACGGGGATAAAAGACGGGAATATCGAAATTTTAAACGAAGACGATTTTATTAAAATATACTCTTTGAAGGGCAGAGTGTCGGCGGCGACTGAAAATGGCGAATATTCGCTCCGTATGCGTTTATACGAAATAGAAGAAAAGCTCTGTTCGGGGAATTTCGTAAGGATTTCGAATTCCGAAATAATAAACCTGAAAAAGGTGAAAAATTTCGATCTGAGTTTTACAGGTACTATTTTGGTTAGGCTGTCTGACGGAACGACTGCATATGTTTCAAGGCGATATGTTTCCAAAATCAAAAAAATTCTCGGTTTTTGAGGTGATATGTATGAAGAAAAAAATAATTTTGCGCGGCGCTGTCGGATTTCCGATAGGTGTTATGATAGGGTATTTTATAAGTATAATAATTTCTCTTGTTTACGCTGACGGATATTATTCTCCGTGTGTTCCGGCGCTTTCGGAATTTATGGGAAGCGAGATAGGCGCGGTTTTGCTTCAAGCGCTTTTATGCGGAATATTGGGCGTGGGATTTTCCGTAAGTTCTTTTATCTGGGAAATAGAGTCGTGGAGCTTATTAAAGCAGACGGCGGTACATTTTGCGGCGATATCTTTTATAATGTTTCCGATAGCTTATGTCACATACTGGATGGAGCACAGCTTAAAAGGATTTTTGAGCTATTTCGGCATTTTTGCGGTTATATTTGTTTTTATATGGATAGCGGAGTATATCATAGGCAGGATAATTGTAAAGAAAATGAACGGAAAATTGAAAAAAACTCAGGAAAATGATAAATAAAAAACAGATATTTATATAAATTTGTTGATTTTTTGTTTTTTCGGTGATAAAATAATTTGCAAGTGAGTTCGTGACCATCCTCACTATAAATAAAACTACGGAGATTTAATTGAATATGAAAAACAAAAAGCTTTTGTTTATCACCCATGCCGCGATAATTGCGGCGCTTTATGTCGTGCTGACATACTTTTCGGCGCTTCTCGGACTTGACAAAGGGGCGGTGCAGTTCCGTTTTTCGGAGATGCTCACAGTCCTGCCGTGCTTTACCCCCGCCGCGATACCCGGACTTTTTATAGGGTGTCTTATATCGAATATCATTAACGGTGCGGCGCTTTGGGATGTTGTGTTCGGAAGCCTTGCGACGCTTATAGGCGCTGTCGGAACGTATCTTTTAAGAAGATGGAAATGGCTTTCTCCGATACCGCCGATAGTTGCAAATACTCTTATCGTTCCTCCCGTCATAATCGCGGTATACGGAAGCGAACTTCCGTACATACTCGTTACTCTCGGTGTGTTTGCGGGCGAATTTGTCTGCTGCGGCATTCTCGGTTACATTCTTGTCGGAATAATGAAAAAATACGGAAATAAAATCTTAAAATAATAAAAGTAAGTCCTCTCCCGTAAAGTTGGTCCGCGCGGAGAGGACTTTTTTATAATAAAACAAAACTGATTATTGATTTAATGTGCATTTTGTTGTAAAATTTGATTATGGGAATTTTTTGCTTCGCCGTAAAATTTATTTTTGCGGCGATGTATAAAATATATTTTATTTAACAGAAATAAAATGGAGTTTATTTGACAACCTTATTATTGAATAATGCTCTGTTGTTTATATCAAATGTAAATGAAAATAAGGTTTTCTTAAAAAATCGGAGGAAAAGATGCTCGAACTAAAACATATATCATGGAGTCTTCCCGACGGCAAGGACATAATAAAAAATATAAGCGTGAAGATACCCGAGGGAAAGCTTGTTGTCATAACGGGTCCCAACGGCGGCGGCAAAACGAGCCTTGCGAAGATAATCGCGGGTATCGAAACGCCCACATCGGGAAGCATCATTGTAGACGGAGACGACATAACGTCTCTCGACATAACGGAAAGGGCAAAACGCGGTATAAGCTTTGCTTTCCAACAGCCTGTACGCTTTAAAGGCATAACGGTAAGGGATCTTCTCGAACTCTCGGCGGGACACACGCTTTCTCATCCGGAAATATGCGATCTTCTGGGCAAGGTAGGACTTTGCACGCGCGACTATATAGACAGAGAAGTGGATTCCTCTCTTTCGGGCGGAGAAATAAAGAGAATAGAGATAGCCACCGTCCTTGCGCGCGGAACGGCTTATTCCGTTTTCGATGAGCCGGAAGCGGGAATAGACCTTTGGAGCTTTACGGGGCTGATAAGTGTATTTGAGGAGCTTAAAGGAAAAAGCGACGCCACGCAGATAATTATTTCTCATCAGGAACGAATACTCAACATTGCCGACGAGATAATAGTTATCGCAAACGGTGCGATAAAGGATATGGGAGAAAGGGAAAAGATACTTCCTTCTCTTCTTGCAAGCGAAAAAGCTGCGGGATGTCCTGTCGAAAGGAGAAATGCGAGATGAACGATACCACAAAAGAACTCTTGAAAACCGTATCGGATTTTGACGGAGAATTCAAGGGAGCATATAATATACGCGAAAACGGGATGTGCGCCGGCAGACAGTCCACCGATCATATAAAGATAGAAGCAAAAAGCGACGCGCCCGGAATTGTAATAAACGTTTTGCCCGGAACGGTGGGGGAGACGGCATATATTCCCGCATGCGTTACGGTGGGCGGAATCGACGACATCGTATATAACGATTTTTATATAGGGGAAAATGCCGATGTCGTGATCGTCGCAGGCTGCGGCGTTCATTCCGACGGCGAGGGAGAGGCTAAGCACAACGGAATACACCGTTTCTTTATAGGAAAAGGCGCAAAGGTCCTCTACAAAGAAAAACATATAGGCACCGGCAAGGGAAACGGTGCAAAGAGAATAAATCCCGTCACGGAAGCGTATTTGGAGGACGGGGCAACGCTTACAATGGATACGATCCAGCTTTCAGGCGTTGATTCGACGGACAGAAAGACAAAAGCCACTCTTGCGGCGAACGCGAAAATGGTCGTCCGCGAGAGACTTCTTACCGACGGAGACGAGACGGCGAAAACGGATTTCGAGGTCGAACTTGTCGGCGAAAATTCGGGCGCCGATATAGTATCGCGTTCTGTCGCGAAGGGGAATTCGAAACAGGAGTATTCTTCCCGCATAATAGGCAAAAACGCCTGCACGGGACATTCCGAATGCGACGCGATACTTTCCGGTAACGGAAAAGTCTATGCTTCTCCGTCTCTTTCCGCAGAGCACGATGATGCGTCCCTTATCCACGAGGCGGCGATAGGAAAAATCGCGGGAGAGCAGATAATGAAATTGCGCACTCTCGGTCTTACCGAATCCGAAGCGGAAGAAAAAATAATAATGGGATTTTTGAAGTAATACACTCTTTTAATTTTCATAAAATTCATATTCGCTTCATACATGAAAACCGTGTCTGTGGTAATATAATATCATAAGAAAGATTTTTTCTTTAAATGAAAAGAGGCTTCCATAATGAAAAAACAACACGATTTTGTCTATGACGTCCGCGATATAATGACGATGAAGGATATAGTCGACGGCAGCGCACAGGAATATGCGGACAATACGGCTTTTCTTTGGCATACGAAAGAGGGAATAGCGGAGAAAACCTTTTCCGAGGTTTACAATGATATAAAAGCGCTTTCCGCTTATTTTAATTCTCTCGGACTTGAAAACAAAAAGATCGGTATAATAGCAAAAAATTCTTACCGTTGGGCGCTTACTTATCTTACAGTTACGGCGGGCGTCGGAATTGTCGTCCCTTTTGACCGTGAAATAAAGGAAGAAGAACTAAAATATCTTGCCGCAGATTCGGAAATAGCGGCAATAGCATATTCCGACGATTGCGCCGCAAAATGCGAAGCACTTCCCGAAAATATAATAAGACTTCCGATGTCGTCATATGACGAATTTACGGAACGCGGAAACGCGCTTCGCACGCTTGACGACAGGTCTTACGAAGAACACGAGATAGATCCGAACGCGCTCGGAATTCTTATATACACATCGGGCACTACGGGCGCGGCAAAAGGCGTTATGCTTTCGCAGTACAACATCTGCTCCGATATAATGCACGTTACAAGACGCGTGAGAATATACGAGACGGACCGCGTCCTCTCTGTTCTCCCGCTTCACCATACTTATGCTTGTATGGCGGATTTCCTTTCGATTTTTTATGCGGGCGCAAGTATCGCTTACAATGATTCTCTGAGGTATTTGCAGTCTGATTTTAAAGATTTTTCTCCGACGGTTCTTGTTGCGGTCCCCGTCGTTCTCGAAAAACTGCGAAACAAGATCCTTAAAAATTACGAAAAGATTTTTATGGGAAACACCGTTCTCGGTTTGCAGCGCACCTTTGCGAAAATGTTCGCCTCGAATAACGATAAACGCGCGAGAAAGATATTCTCGGCTGTAAGCTCCGCTTTTGGCGGCAGGCTTCGCGCGGTGCTCTGCGGCGCGGCTTCTCTTGCGCCCGAGGTTTTTGAAGATTATATGCGTTTCGGTATAACCGTATATGTCGGATACGGGCTCACGGAAACGGCGCCTGTCTGCATAATGCACAACGATTTTTATCAGTGCGCGGACGATATAGGTTATCCCATAACCGGCGTTAAAGTAAAAATTATAGACGAAAACAGCGAGGGGGTGGGAGAGCTTGCGGTAAAAGGCTCCAATGTCATGATCGGATATTATAAAAATCCCGAGGAAACGGCGCGTGTCATGCTCGACGGATATTTCCTTACGGGAGACCTTGCGAAAAAGAATCCGAACGGATCTTACAGTATAGTAGGCAGGCGCAAGAGCATGATCGTCACATCGAACGGAAAAAAGATTTTCCCCGAGGAGATAGAGTATTATCTGTCCGAGAGCAAGCTTGTTTCGGAATGTCTTGTCTTCGGAGAAGAGAAGGACGAAAAAATTGTAGTTGCGGCGTCTGTTTATCCCAACTATGAAGAGGTAAACGAAGTCCTTGCGGAAAAGGGAATAACGCCCGAGAGCGAAAACTACGACGAAGAAGTGAGAAAACTCATCTTGAATATAGTAAAGGGAGTAAACGCAAAGCTTCCCGCGTTCAAATCAGTTCATTCTCTTAAAATCCGCAAAAAGGATTTTGTAAAGACCACTACACGCAAGGTTAAAAGATATTTGAAAGAAAATCTTTCCGAGGAAGAGGAAAATTCCGAAGAAACAAATAATTCAGAAAAGGAGTGAAAATGAGTATGCAAAACAATGAGAATGTAGAAAAAAATATCGCCGAGATCAAAAAAAGCGAAGCGAAAAAACGTAAAAAAATGAGATTTCTCGCTTCCGTCGGACTTGTTACGATCCTCAGCGGAATAATCTGCCTTATGAATCTTTTCCGCAAATCTTTCACACAGCTGTTCTGGGAAAACGACGAAGACGACGACTGGGATATATCCGAGGATAACGAAATTTAAAGAATAAAAACGCTATGTTTTGTGCGTTTCACATGATAAAAAGCAAGGATCATACAGACAGTCCTTGCTTTTTTATTTGACTTTGATATAATGTAACTGCAAGAAACAGTAATTTTTGCTTTTCTTGCAGTTGCATATCGCGGAGGAAAATATGGATAAGGAAGATATACAATTTGAATTGCTGACAAAATCTAATATAGAATGGGTAAGAAAAATCCGCAGAGAAGATATCAGCGAAGATTTTGTTGATAGTGTGGATACTATAATGGAACTTACACAGTATGGCATTGAGCATAATTGTCTTGGACATACATATGCGATAAAATATAAAGATATCTATATCGGAGTTATCCTTCTCGGCGAAGCGATTCCGTGGGAAACGGACCCCGATGAAATGAAAAAGATACCGTTTTATCGGCTTATGGGATTTGTAATCGACAACCGATATCGCGGTCAGGGCATAGGCGCGTATGTTTTGGAAAGTGTTATCGATATGTGCTATCGCGAATTTGGCGTGCGTCCCATTGCGCTTGGTTGCCATAAAGACAATCACAAAGCCGAAAAATTCTATATACGTAATGGCTTTGAGAAAACCGATGTGATGGAAAATAACGATTACTATTATCTGAGATATCCGTGTGTATAACATTGCCGTAAATACCACGCCCAAGAAGGTAGCAGATTCAACACTTGACGTTTAAAGGTGGTTGTAATTCAACCCACTTAACGTCTTTGGGGCAAAGTTCCTTAAAGCAACTTTAATCGTTGTATCGTGATAAGGTGAACTTTAATGTTTTGCTACGATTTGAACGGTGATTTTTTGATCTATATTTTTGTTTGCAAAAGAAAATTTTTTGAACCTCTTTGCTTTTTATATATATTTGTATCAAAAATATTTTTAGATGTTGAAAAAAAAGCTGTTTTGTGATACTATATAAAAAATAATAAATGATCTAAGGACACAAATATGAGAATCGTTGTAAAAATAGGTACATCAACGCTTGCATATCCTACATACAGGCTGAATATTCGCCTTGTGGAGGAGCTTTGCAAAACGATAAGCGATATAATGAACGCGGGGCACGAAATAGTGCTCGTATCCTCGGGCGCTATTGCCATGGGAACGGGAAAGATGATGCTTTCCTCCCGCCCGAAGGATATTCCCACAAAACAGGCTGCCGCCGCCGTGGGACAGTGCGAACTTATGTATACATATGACAAGCAGTTTTCGGAATACAATCATACGGTAGGGCAGATACTTCTTACAAATTCAGATGTGGAGGATGAAGAAAGACATCAGAACTTCAAAAATACGATAACACGTATGCTCGAACTCGGTGTTCTTCCGATAGTAAATGAAAACGATACGGTCGCGACGGCGGAGATAGCGATAGGCGATAACGACACGCTCGGAGCGATAGTGGCGTCAAGCGTAAATGCCGACTTGCTCATACTTTTTTCCGATATAGACGGACTTTATACCGCCGATCCGCATAAAGACCCCGATGCAAAACTCATTCCCGTTGTAGAGGAGATAACTCCCGAGATAGTGGCGCTTGCTACCGGAAGCGATTCCGAGCTCGGCACTGGCGGCATGATAACTAAGATCCACGCCGCCGAGATCTGCACCAAAAACGGGACCGATATGGTTATAACAAACGGAAATAATATCTCGGCTCTCTACACGCTTTCCGAGGGCGGAAATATAGGAACGAGATTCAAGGGGAAAAAATAAAATGACCACAAAAGAAATTCTTGCCCGCGCCGCGTCTGTACGCGGAAGGCTTTCTCTTTTGACAAACGAGGAAAAAAATGCGGCGCTTTTATCTATGGCAAATTGCCTTGAAGAAGATGCGGAAAAAATAATCGCGGCTAACAGGGAAGATATATCGGCTGCCCGCGGAAAAATTTCCGACGTTATGATAGACCGTCTTTTCCTTGATGAGAAGAGAATATTCTCTATGGCGGAGGGCGTGCGTGCGCTCGTTTCTCTCGACGATCCCGTGGGGAAAGTCCTTTCGACTCATGAAACGCCCGGCGGACTGAAAATAAATAAAATTTCCGTGCCTTTCGGCGTTGTCGCAATAATTTACGAAAGCAGACCGAACGTGACAAGCGACGCCGCGGCTCTTTGCCTCAAAAGCTCCAATGCTTGCGTGCTTCGTTCGGGAAAAGAAGCGTTTTTGTCCGCTTCCGCGATAGTGAGCTCGCTTCGCCGCGGTCTTGCACTTGCAGGCCTTCCGGAGGACCTTATAAATCTTGTTACAGATACGACAAGAGAGAGCGCAAACGAAATCATGACGGCGACGGGATATGTCGATCTTCTTATACCGCGCGGCGGCGCGGGGCTTATACGCGCGTGCGTTGAAAACGCAAAAGTTCCGTGTATCCAGACGGGAACGGGCATATGCCATATATATGTTGACAAGAGCGCCGATATCGACATGGCTCTCGATATAATAGAAAACGCAAAAACGAGCCGTCCTTCGGTATGCAATGCGGAAGAGGTACTTCTCGTAAATGCCGATATAGCGGAAAAATTTTTGCCGCTTTTGAAAGAGAGACTTGTTGATAATAGAATTTCCGATGGGAAGATTCCCGTGGAGCTTCGCCTTTGCAAAAGAGCCGCGGAAATTATAAGCGGAAAAGAAGCGGGAGAAAACGATTTCGACACGGAGTTTCTCGATTACGTGCTCGCGGTAAAGATAGTCGATAATATAAAAGAAGCTATACTTCATATAGACAGTCATTCCACAAAGCACAGTGATGCTATTATTACAAATGATAAAGAAAATGCGGAACTGTTTACGAAAACCGTGGACAGCGCGGCGGTCTATGTCAACGCGTCCACGAGATTTACCGACGGCGGAGAATTCGGGCTAGGTTGCGAAATGGGAATATCCACGCAGAAGCTCCACGCCAGAGGTCCTATGGGAATATGCGAACTTACATCTTATAAATATGTTATCTTGGGAAACGGTCAGATAAGATAAACGGAGGAAAATATGGAATCTTATAAAATAGGCTTTATCGGAACGGGGAATATGGGCGGCGCGCTTGCCACCGCCGTTTGCCGTGCAGTCACGGGGGAGAATGTTCTCCTTTGCGATAAGAATACGGAAAAAGCGAGCGAACTTGCAAGTAGAACGGGCGCACGCGCTGTCGATATAAATACGATAGCGTCGGAGTGCAGATATATTTTCCTCGGCGTAAAGCCGCAAATGCTTTCCGATACGATAGAGGAGATTTCCGATATACTTAAATCGAGAAAGGATAAATTCATACTTGTCAGCATGGCGGCAGGCGTATCTGTTGAAAAAATAAATCTTTATGCGGACGCATGGTATCCTACTATACGCATAATGCCGAATACAGCTGTCGAAGTCGGCGAGGGTATGATACTTTACACCGTAAACTCTCTTGTCGACCCGTCATCGGAAAAGGACTTTCTCGGATTTATGAGCGCCGCGGGAGAACTCGATAAGCTTCCCGAAAATCTTATCGACGCAGGCTGTGCCGTTTCGGGGTGCGGTCCCGCTTTTGTGTATATGTTTATAGAGGCGATGGCGGACGGTGGAGTCAAGTGCGGTCTTTCGCGCGCCGCGGCTGTAAAATATGCAGAGCAAACGCTTATCGGTGCGGCAAAGCTCGGAAAAGTGAGCGGGAGACATCCGGAAGAGCTTAAAGACGCGGTTTGCAGTCCCGCTGGAAGCACTATTGCGGGAACGTTCGCGCTTGAAAAAGGCGGTTTTCGCGCTTCTGTCATTGACGCGGTAAACGCGGCGTTCGAGAGAACGAAAGAGCTCGGAAAATAAACAATACTTTTTCATAACAAAAAATGATATGATATATGCGGTTAAAGCATATATGTGGTTTATAGTCATTTGGATTAACAAATCGGAGGAGACGGATTTTGAATCCAATATTTTATATTTTGATATTTCTTCCGCTGTTGTTTGTGGTTTTTCAAGGCAGAAGAAACAAAAAATTTATAATGCTTAAATTTATAAAAAACAAAAAGAAAGGCAGAAAGCAAATGGAAGAGCTTGTCAAGCGTTTTATAGATAAAGAATGTTTTATATATACTTTTGACGGAAATGCGATAGAATGTACTGTAAAATCGGTGGATAACGGAGCCGTATTTGTTACGCATGCCGGAACAGAAGAAGTCATAAACCTCGATTTCGTCATTCGTGTAAGAGAATATCCGAGAAAGAAAAACGGAAAGAAAAAATCAGTAGTGCTCGATTGAAAAACGGCAAGATGGACATATTTGTTCATCTTGCCGTTTTTATTTGGACTTTATCTGCTGTGTGTTTTAACTGCAAACGCAATCGGAAAAAATCGGTTTTTTGAAGAAAAATTCTTTGGCTTACCTTTAAAAAAAAGGTAAGTTTTTATTTCTTTTCTATAAGAAAGAAAAACGGGGAAGTAGGGGAATTTACGATTTTGAATTTTGTCGCGCAGATCTCTTTTCTGTCAAGGTCGGAGAGCATTTTTTCTATGAGTTCTCCTTCAAGACTTCCTTCCGCGTGTCCAGGGTATACAGCGCAAAGTATTGCCCCGTCGGGAGCGAGAAGCTCGATACCCGCGGATATTGCGGCAAGACTCGTCTCGTGAAGCGTCGTTATTTTTTTATCTCCTCCCGGAAGATATCCGAGATTGAATAATCCCGCGCAGATAGGCTCTTTTACATAGTTTTTTACATTGTGATGCGAATCGAGTATAAGCGTGTAGTTTTCAGGAGCATTTTCTTTTTTCAGAAGAGAGCTTGTAGAGTCCAATGCCGCTTGCTGTATGTCGAAAGCGTAAACTTTGCCGTTCTTTCCCACGGCATTGGAAAGCCAGAGAGTGTCGTGTCCGTTTCCCATTGTGAAGTCTATGACTGTTCCGCCTTCTTTTATATGGGTGCGGATAAATTCTTTTTCTGTTTTCAGCAGGTCTATCATAAAAATACCTCGATTTTTTATTAAGAAAAGTAGGGGCGTTATCGGTTGGGGCTATCTGCTCCAAACCCGGACACAAGAAACTTTTCGAGAAAAGTTTCTTGTGAATCTTCAAAAGCTTTGCCAAAGTAAAGTGGTGTGTTCGGTGCGAAGTTCTTGTGTCTACCTTTCTCCGACAGAAGTGGGCGTTATTGGTTGGGGCTATCCGCCCCAAACCTAGACACAAGAAACTTTTCGAGAAAAGTTTCTTGTGAATCTTCAAAAGCTTTGCAAAAATAAAGTGGCGTGTTTCGTGGCAAAGTTCTTTTGCCTACTTTTCTCCGAAAGAAAAGTAGGTGTTATTTTTTCTTGCTTTTTTTGAAAAGTATGAATGATACAGCCGCAAATACCGCGGCAAGTCCCGCGCATATTACGGCAGACCAACCTTTCAAAAAGAAAGAAGCGGCGATAAGCGCGATAACGATTACGATCATAATATCAGAGAATATTTTCATTTCAGTCTACCGCTATGAGCTTTGTTCCGCTCGTACCTTTCGTTTCTGCGATTTTTTTGATTATATCGTCGATTC
>ULQL01040776.1_pt1 | contig 26879 bp, 28 predicted proteins | sample 1954411 | NCBI WGS metagenome assembly ULQL01 (sample SAMEA4835654, study PRJEB28245) | human gut metagenome | biome: gut microbiome; material: fecal sample | place: Denmark | collected 2008 | reverse complement strand
AGAGCCTTCTTTTTCTATATATCTTCTTATCGCGTCGGCAGAAAAAGTTTCCATATTCACGGTTATGACGCGTGATTTTACCGTTTTCAGAATAGCTGCCGTATTCTTGCAGCAAAGAAATATATACACATTCGCGGGGGGCTCTTCTATGACCTTTAAAAGCGCATTTTGCGCTTGCGGAGTAAGCGCGTCGGCTCTGTCGAAAATATACATCTTAAAATCAAGCTCGTTCGGTGTAAGATACATCGAAGAAACAAAATTTCGCACCGCGTCAACGCCTATCCGTTTATCGCTCGATGAAAGCGTAAAAATATCCGGCGAATATCCGGAAGATATCTTATCGAGCAAAACCTCTTCGGTATTCTGATGTAAGGCAAGCGCATAAGCAACGGCTCTTGCAAATGTTTTCTTTCCGCACCCGTCGGGACCATTCAGCATATATGCGTGAGAAAGCTTATCATTCTCAATATAGCTTTTAAAAAGCGACTTTATATTATCATTGCCGAAAACAGAATCAAAATAATCTTTCATATAAAAACTCGCCTTATTTTTATCAAAATAAGTAAATTGCATACTTATAAAGTATAATAATTATAACAGAGTTATAAATCACTGTCAAGTAATCAGAACATGAGAGAAGAACGTAAAATTCAATTTAAACAAAAAGTAAAAATCGGCGCATGCAAATGCACCGATTAAATTATTTTTCAAAAAGAAGAAATCAATACCCGAGCGATTTATCGACGATTATCACTTTCACTCTGTCCTTTTTTCTTTGCCTTGACATAACGGTATAATTCACGCATATCCTGTCATCGCTCATACATCCCTTCGGCATATTGCCGCCGTTGTCAAGAGATATGCAATGACCTTTTTCCGCACAATACGTTTTGCAGCCGAGCCTTTTGCAATTAAGCGGCGCCGCAATCGTTTTAACGCGGTAAACCGCCTCGTCGAGGTCTTTTACTATTTTATTCGTTCCGACAACGATTATAACCTTGTCATGACCGTATAAAAGCGAGGAAACTCTGTTGGAATTGCCGTCGACATTGTAAAGTTCCCCGTCCTCGGTAACCGCATTGGCGCTCGAAAGATAAACTTCCGCGTTCATGGAAAGCTTCGTTATCTCTTCCTTTTCTTCTGCGGAAAGCGAGGAGTCGTTTCTGTCGAGATATTTGTAATTTCCGTTTTTCAGTTCACTTATAATTCCCGTCTGCAAAAGCGTCACAGACCCGCCGGAAGCACATACCGCGCCCTCCGGAATAAAAGACAAAGCAAGATTTTTCGCTTCCTCTTTGTCTTTTACAAAGAAAGCTTCCATATTGTTGGCAGAAAGATTTTTTATAACTTTTTCAATATCCATTTTTATACTCCTTTCCCCGTACTTACGTTCAGAGATAACCCGTTAAACAGAATGAATCACGCTTTGTAACTGTCTTTAAGCTCTACTATTCTGTTGAATGTTCCCTTGTGCTTGCTGTCGGGCGCAAAATATCCAAGTCGCACAAACTGGAATCTTTCTCCCGGCTTTGCATCTTTCAGAGAAGCCTCTATTTTTGCCCCTTCTATTTTTATAACGGAATCCGGATTTATATAGTCGTCGTAAGTCTTTCCTTCGGGAATATCCGCCACATTTTCAAGGGTAAAGAGCTTGTTATAAAGCATTATATCGGTATCAAGCGCGTCTTTTGCGGAAAGCCAGTGTATAGTTCCCTTTATCTTGCGTCCGTCCGCAGGCATACCGTTCTTCGTTTCGAGGTCCGCTTCGCAGTGAAGCTCCAAAACATTTCCGTTTTCGTCTTTTACGGCATTTTTGAATTTTACGATATAAGCGCCCATAAGACGGACTTCCCCGTCGGGTTTCAAACGGAAGAATTTCGGAGGAGGATCAAGAGAATAATCGTCCTCTTCTATATAAAGCTCGCGTGAAAACGGAACTTTGCGCGTTCCAGCTTCCGGATCTCCCGGATTGTTGGGGAGTTCAAAATATTCCGTCTGTCCTTCCGGATAGTTGTCCACGATAAGCTTTACGGGGCGCGAAACGCAAACGCGTCTCTGAGCTTTCGAGTTGAGTTCTTCGCGTATGCAGTGCTCCAAAAGTCCCATATCAACAAGGCTGTACACTTTCGCGACGCCTACACGGGAAAGAAAATCGAATATCGATTCGGGAGTGTAGCCTCTTCTTCTCAGAGCGCAAAGCGTGGGAAGGCGCGGATCATCCCAACCGTCAACAAGTCCGTTTTCAACAAGACTTCTGAGGTATCTCTTGCTCATGACGGTATACGTGATATTCAAACGCGCAAATTCTCTCTGTTTGGGTTTATGCTCAAAACCTATATTGTCGACGACCCACTCATAAAGCGGTCTGTGATTTTCAAATCCTGTATCGCAAAGAGAGTGCGTTATTCCTTCAAGTGCGTCCTGTATAGGATGAGCATAGTCATAAAGCGGATATATGCACCACTTGTTTCCCTGTCTTTGATGAGATATGTGTATTATTCTGTATATTGCGGGATCGCGCATGTTCATATTCGGGCTTGCAAGGTCGATTTTGGCGCGAAGCGTATGAGAACCGTCGGGAAATTCTCCGTTTTTCATGCGCTCGAAAAGATCGAGGTTTTCCTCAACGGAACGGTCTCTCCAAGGGCTGGGACGGCTCGGTTTTCCCGCGTCGTTGCCGCGGTATTCGCGCATCTCATCCGCGGAAAGATCGCAGACATATGCTTTGCCGTCTTTTATAAGCTTTACGGCGTATTCATAGCATTTATCAAAATAGTCCGAACCGTAGAAGATTCCGCCCGTGGGCGTCGCTCCTAGCCAATTGAGATCCTCTATTATACTGTTGACATATTCGTCGCCCTCTTTTGCGGGGTTCGTATCGTCAAAACGGAGATTGAATTTTCCGCCGTATTTTTTAGCTGTTTCTGAATTTATCCATATAGCTTTTGCGCTTCCTATATGAAGATAACCGTTGGGTTCCGGAGGAAAACGGGTGTGTATCTCCTCGGCTCTGCCCTCGCGAATGTCTTCGTCTATTATTTCATGAATAAAATTGCTTGCCATTTCAGCCATATCTTTTTAAATCCTCCGGATTTATAAATTTTGAGATTTTTATTTTGAAAGTCTTTCTATCTGCGCGTTTATTCTGGATACTATCTTATCCTTGCCCATTATTTTCATAACACTGTAAAGATCGGGGGCGTTCTGTTTTCCCGTAACGGCAACACGTATAAATGCGCTTATATCGCCGACATGTCCTTTGTAAGATTCGGGAGAAGCTTTGTACTCCTTTGTTTCCCTTGCAAAACCGAATTTTTCGGAAACGTCTTTTATCTTGTCGAACCACTCCGTCTGTTCGTCGTTCTCGCTGTATACTTCGATATACGATTTAAGAACATCTGCTATAAGCTTCTTATCGAAATTTTCGGGATATTCGCCCTCGGCATTATAATATCCGTCGAATATAAAGCCCATATAATCTTTGACATCTGTCCATACGGCGATGTCCTTGCGCGGCTTCTTTCCGCCCCTGCCTATCGAAAGCACTGCGATCGACGCTTCTTTTTCCGCTTCAAGCTCTTTTGCGAAATCGGGATCATAATCCTTTGCCCATTCGAGAACATACGAATATACTTTTTCGGCATCGAATTTTGCTATAACGTTTTTGGAAACATCGCAAAGCTTCGCTATATCGAAAAGTGAGCCCGCCGCGTTCATCTTCTTTACGGAGAATTTAAAATCTCCTATCGGAGCGTCGGGATTTGCCCTTCTCCAATCCTCGAAATTGGAATTGAGTATCGTGAGCATATATTCAATGACGCTCTCTGTCGGATACCCCTGCGCCTTATAATAAGAAAGCGCAAGCTCTGGGTCTTTTCTCTTCGAAAGCTTCCTCTTCGAATTTCCGTCCATCTTCATAAGCGTGCCGATATGAACATATTTCGGAAGCTTGTGCCCAAGAGCATTAAAAAGCTGAATATGGAACGGAAGGCTTGCCAGCCACTCGTCTCCGCGTACAACGTGCGTCGTATGCATAAGATGGTCATCGATCGCATGCGCAAAGTGATATGTCGGTATACCGTCGCTTTTCAAAAGAACGTGGTCTATATCGTTTTCCGTTATATCGACCTCGCCCTTTATAAGGTCGTTATATTTGAATTTATGTTCTATACTTCCCGTGGAACGGAAGCGAAGCACCCATTTTTTGCCGGCAGAAAGTTCTGCTTCTACATCCTCTATCGAGCGGTCGCGCCATTTTGCCCATTTTCCGTAATATCCGAAGTTGGCTTTTTCAGCCTCCTGCTCGGCGTGAAATCTTTCAAGTTCCTCTTCCGTGCAGAAGCAAGGATAAGCTTTTCCCTCTCTGACAAGTTTTTTTGCATATACATGATATATTTCTGCACGCTTACTCTGCTTATAAGGACCGTAAGCGCCTTTGTCACATATCTTTCCGTTTTCGTCAAGAGCGGCACCCTCGTCAAAAATTATACCGTAATGAGAAAGCATTTCTATAAGCATTTCGGACGCTCCCGCAACCTCGCGCTTTGCGTCCGTATCCTCTACACGAAGATAAAGCACGCCGCCGCTCTGGTGGGCTAATCTTTCGGACGTTAGTCCCTGCATGATATTTCCCAAATGCACAAAACCCGTCGGGCTGGGAGCAAGTCTCGAAACAACAGCGCCCTCGGGCAGATTTCTTTCCGGAAATCTCTTTTCGATATCGTCGACAGTTTCTTTAACATCGGGAAAAAGAAGCTCCGCAAGATAATTATAATCCATTTTTATATTCCTCCGCAAAAAAGTCAAAATTTTCTCGTTTTTCCGTGACCGGGATAAATCGTCTTTCCCGCAAGCATCCCGGAAAGCTTCACAACGGAATCTCTGAGTTCCTCTTCACTTGCACCGTAAAGATCCGTTCTGCCGTAACCGTCGGCAAATACCGTATCCCCGCTGAAAACGGCGTCTTCGCAAAAATAGCAGACCGAACCGCTTGTATGTCCCGGCGTATGAACTGTTTTAAACTCCATATTTCCGATATTTATTTTTTCTCCGTCCGTAACGGTTTCAGGTTTCGCCGTGCAAACCGTCGGTCGCATTTCAAAGAGCATCGACGCATTCTTTTCGGGATCGCTTAACATCTCTGCGTCGTTTGCATGTATGTATAACGGCACGCTGTAAGACGCAAGAACGCTTTCAAGTCCCGATATGTGATCGAAATGACCGTGTGTCAGAAGAACAGCTCCCGGAACAAGAGCGTTTTCTTTTATAAAATCGAAAACTTCACTTGATACGGGATCTATCAGCGCGCAAACGCCTTTTTCGTCGTATATTATATAGGAGTTTTCTCCGTATTTTCCGTCTGTTAAAATTTTTATATTCATAGATTTTTCCCTGCCGTCCGAGTAATTATATAAAATCATTATTTTTTGAAACGAATGTTTTTTGCATTGTTTTTTAATCCGTGCAAAGCGAGTGCAAAAAACATAAAATAATCATGTTCTTCATTATATCACACAAATTTTTCCTTGTCTATCTATTTTAATGGCGTATTATAAAAAAACATTGCATTTTTTTGCCTTTTCGTGGTATCATAATTAAAAAGATTATGATTTTATATCGGTGTTTAAATGGACAAATCAGAAATTTTCGGAATTCCCGTCGACAATGTGACAAAAGAAGAAGCCGTAAACGCGGCGGTTTCAAGAATAGAAAAAGGCATTTATACAGTCGTTGTCACTCCGAATGCGGAGATAATCAAAAAATGCATAGATGACAAAAATGTAAAAAAAGCCGTCACATCGGCAAATATGATACTTCCCGACGGCGACGGAACATTGTGGGCGGCAAAAGAGCTCGGCGTGCCATTGAAAGAAAAAGTCGCAGGAGTGGAATTCGGAAAAAATCTTATAAAAGAAGCGGCAGAAAAAGGATTTAAACTCTTTCTGCTCGGAGGGAAACCCGGCGTCGCGGAAAAAGCCGCCGAAAACTTAAAAAAAGAGTATCAAAATCTTTCGATATGCGGTTTTTCAGACGGATATTTCGGAAAAAGCGGCATAGAGTCTGATAAAATGATAAAAAAGATAAACGATTCGAAAGCGGATATTTTATATGTTTGCCTCGGCGCACCCGCACAGGAAATATGGGTATATGAAAACCGCGAAAAATTATCCTCCGTAAAGCTCGTCGCCTGCCTTGGCGGAAGCCTTGATATATATGCAGGAACTGTCAAAAGAGCGCCTGCGCTCTTTGTAAAATTAAAGCTCGAATGGTTCTGGCGTCTTTTAAAACAGCCCACGCGCATAGGACGCATGATGAATATACCGAAATTCATGATATATGTAAAAAAATATAAAAAACAAATGAAAAAAGAAAGCAGAGGAATTGCAAATGAAAGTTGAACTCATCACTTATACACCTGACGCGGATAAATTAGTCGCGGCTGCCGCAAAGCTTTGTTACGCGAAAAGCGATATAGACACTCTTCTTGACGGTCTTACACCCGAAAAGACGGAGAGCTTTCTCAGTTTGCTTTCCTCTCTCGGACACGAAAGTCCGGTAGAGCACGCAAGCTTCACATTCGGGATAGAAGGAGTATCAAGAGCGCTTCTTGCACAGCTCACGCGACACAGAATCGCTTCATTCTCCGTTCAGAGCCAGAGATATGTGGCAAAATCAAACTTTTCCTACATAACTCCTCCGGAAATCGAAGCGATCCCCGAGGCAAAAGCCGAATTCGAGGCGGCTATGGCAGAAGACGCAAAGCATTACGAAAATCTTCGAGAAATATTGAAAAAAAATCATAAAGAGCGCCTTATATCGGAAGGAAAAAGCGAAAAAGACGCCGAAAAAGCGGCAGAAAAACTCGCAAACGAAGACGCGCGCTTCGTTCTCCCCAACGCCTGCGATACCAGAATCATTATGACAATGAACGTGCGCTCTTTATATAATTTCTTCTCTTTAAGATGCTGCAACCGCGCGCAATGGGAAATACGAGAGCTCGCAACAAAGATGTTGTCGCTTGTAAAAAAAGCCGCCCCGCTTCTCTTTAAAAACGCAGGACCTTCATGCGTTCACGGAGCTTGCGCGGAAGGCTCTATGACATGCGGAAAAATCCAAGAAGTCAGGAAAAAATTCTCCGAACTTTAATAAAAAAACAGGCAAGGCACCTCGCATGGATAGATTGATTATTATCGTTTTACCGCATGATAGCCCAAACAGCTATAAAATCTCATAAAATTTTCCCGGTAAAAAAACAGTGTATATCATCGGGAATTTAACAGATATAGAACAAAAAAGCACACTTTCTTCGCAAGCGAAGCACAGTGTGCTTTTTATATAAAGCTATATTTTATCAAAATCGATAAACAGGATTTATTTGCGGATAACTCGCCTCATTCCGGAACCGCAAAATTCGTGAGGAATTATTTTAAATCCTCTTTTCTCATAAAATTTTTCTTTTCCTTTTTCTGCAATTAACTGTATGCTTGAACGGCCGCCGACCGGTGTTTCTCTATTGACATAGTCAACTATCATATTCAATATCGTGCTTCCAATACCCAATTTCTGATAGGTGGGTAACACTACAATATCAACTATCATGTAATACATTCCGTCGCCTATAAGTCTTCCCATTCCGACCGCTTGACCGTCATTATCCGCGACCACTGTATATAAACTTCTTTCGAGTGATTTTTCCGTTTGTGTTTTTGAAAAATTCGTCCAGCCCACACTTTGTCGGAGTCTGCAATAATCCTCATAAGACAGGGTATTTTCTTTATAATCCATATAAAAACACTTCCTTAGAATTGCCGTTTATCGTAATTGCATTATAACAAAAGCAAAAACAAAAAGCAAGAACAGAGTCGAAATGACACAAAATACCGCCGTTCTTATTTTTCGGATATTTTTTGTCTCTTCTCCTTTACTTTTCTTTATCGCTATTGTATAATTAGTAAATAAACTTATAATCTTTATATGATAAGGTATTTTACATATATTTTTCGAAAGGCAGAATGACCAAATGAAAAAAAAGCTTCTTGTACTCGGCGAAAGCTATATGAATTTACAGATGCATACAAATCCCGTTACAAAAGATGAAAAAACAACTTACGGTGACACATACAGTTTTCATCCTTACGGTGTTGGCGCCACAACGGCTATTTCAGCGGCAAAGCTCGGAGCGGATTGCACTTTCTGTACAAAGCTCGGAGACGACCAAAACGGAGAAAGACTTAAAAAATATTACAAATCATGCGGCATAGACATATCTTTTGTCACAACGGACAAAAATTCAAAGACAGGCATGAGCGTTACGCTTTTCAGCGATAACCAGAACGGCCACACATATATTTCGAAATCCGCAAATCTCACTCTGTCGAAAAAGGATATAGAAGACGCATTTTCCTCATGTCCCGATATGTTCATAGTTCCGCAGGATATTCTTGTTTCTGAAAACGCAAATTCATCAGAAGATATCAGAGAAGATGAAGCAGATACTCCCACGGAAATGATCGATATTTCCGAAATGGCGGAAACCGCACCTGCGGATAATAACGCCGTAAAAGATGAAGAGGAAAACGATTTTTCACAGACCATCGTATTCTCAAACAAAATAACAGAAACCGAAAACGCAAAACCCGAAAAAGAAGCCAAAAAGGAAAAAAAGCCTGTATACTCAGATCCGTACAAAGACAATCTCTCCATGTACGCGATAAATCTTGCGGAAGAAAAACACGTCGACCTGTTTGTACACTACGGAAAAAATTCTTCAAAATTGCCTCTTAATAAGATAAACGGAATAAAGATTCTTGTTATCTCCGACGAAGCGCTTTACGATGTCTCCGGAATATTCCCCAACAGCATAGACAAAACGCTCCGCGCGATAATTCCGTTCGCGGCAAAAATCCACTCAAAATATTATGTTATCCAGCAAGGCAACGATAAGGCATTTATATACGACGGAAAGTATTACGAAATCATTACGCTTCCCGCTCCCCTCAAAGCAAAAGCACACCAGGAAAGCCCCCGTATGCACGGAACATATATAGGAGCGCTCGCCGCAAGATTTCTCGAAACGAACGATATAATGGACGCTTGCCGCTATGCCGGCGTTGTAAGCATCATGACCCGTTCAAAATTCGGCTGTCTTGATCATGCACCGACAAGAGACGAAGTTGCGGAATTTACCGCGGAACAATAATATGCAGAAAAAAGCAAAAAAAATTCTCGGAGTCGATTACGGCGAAGCAAGAACCGGACTTGCCCATTCGGACAATCTCGGCATATTCGCCGTCGGCATGGGAAATATAAAAAGCTACAACAAAGAAAAAGCCGCGGAAGAAGTGGCAAAAAATGCGGAAGATATCGGCGCAGATCTTATCGTACTCGGCAAACCCGTCAATATGGACGGAACATGCGGCGAAAAAGTCCGTGCGGTGGAATATTTCGCAGAGCTTATAAAAGCACATACCGAAATACCGATAGATTTTTTCGACGAGAGATTATCAACGGTATCTGCACACAGATTTCTTACCGACAGCGGAATAAAAGCAAAAAATCACAGAAAAATCGTAGACTCTCTTGCAGCGGAAATAATCCTGCAAGGATATATGGATATGCAAAAAAATAAAATTCAATAGACAAAAGGATATATAAAAAATGAATCACGAAGAAAAAACAATGGAAAAAATCGTAGCGCTGTGCAAGGGACGCGGCTTTATTTTCCCCGGATCCGAAATTTACGGCGGTCTTGCAAACACTTGGGATTACGGTCCGCTCGGCGTAGAACTCAAAAACAACATAAAAAAAGCATGGTGGAAAAAATTCGTACAGGAAAACAAATACAATGTAGGACTTGACGCCGCCATACTTATGAATCCGCAAACATGGGTAGCCTCCGGTCACCTTGCGGGATTTTCCGATCCTCTCATGGATTGCCGCGAATGCCACGAACGTTTCCGTGCGGACAAGCTCATCGAAAACTTCTGCGAAGAAACGGGACACACTCTCGAAAAACCGATAGATGCATTTTCGCAAGCCGAAATGAAGGCGTTCGTCGAAGAAAACAATATTCCCTGTCCCACCTGCGGAAAGCATAATTTTACGGATATACGCCAATTCAACCTTATGTTCAAAACATTCCAGGGCGTTACGGAAGATGCAAAGAACACAGTATATCTCCGTCCCGAAACGGCGCAAGGCATATTCACAAACTTTACGAATGTACAGCGCACAACGCGCAAAAAGCTCCCCTTCGGTATAGGTCAGATAGGAAAATCGTTCAGAAACGAGATCACTCCCGGAAACTTTATTTTCCGTGTACGCGAATTTGAGCAGATGGAGCTTGAATTTTTCTGCAAACCCGGTACGGATCTCGAATGGTTCTCTTATTGGAGAAGCTTCTGCCATAATTTCCTGCTCTCCCTTGGCATAAAAGACGATCATCTCCGCCTCCGCGACCATGATCCTGAAGAGCTTTGCTTCTATTCCAAAGCGACGACAGACTTTGAATATCTCTTCCCGTTCGGTTGGGGAGAACTTTGGGGCGTTGCTGACAGAACAGACTACGACCTTACTCAGCATCAGACAACCTCCGGAAAAGATATGTCTTACTTCGATCCCGAAACAAATGAACGCTACATTCCTTATGTAATAGAGCCGAGTCTAGGCGTCGAAAGAAGCTTGCTTGCAATTCTCTGCGATGCATACGATGAAGAAGCAGTCGACGAAAAAGATGTACGTACCGTTATGCACTTCCATCCGGCGCTCGCGCCCGTCAAAGCCGCAGTTCTTCCCCTCTCAAAGAAGCTTTCCGACAAAGCCGCAGAAATATACGACGAACTCTCGAAACATTTCAACACAGATTTTGATGAAGCGGGCTCAATCGGTAAAAGATATCGCAGACAAGACGAGATCGGAACACCGTTCTGCATAACATACGATTTCGATTCCGAAAACGACGGTTGCGTTACCGTACGCGACAGAGATACAATGACTCAGGAAAGAATAAAAATAGAAGATCTTGTAGCTTACATCGAAAAAAGAATGGAATTCTGAAAAAGCAAAAAACACATATGCTTAGGCATATGTGTTTTTTATTTTTTGCAAGTGTGCATTTAATGAATCAAAAAAATATATATTTATATTAAAATGTTTTCGGTCGCTGAAAATTCATATTCTCCGTTTTGCGTCTTTCATCGGTTTTAATATTTCGGGACACAAAATATTCGGGCTGTGTTGCCGTATGTCTGTATATAATAATATTATTATGAAGACTTTATCATTATTTTACATAATATGAACTACAAGACCGTCTAAACCGTTTTTTATTTTTGGTAAAGTATTTCTATATAGATATTTTTTATAGGAGATACTCATGCCTACGCTAAAATTCAAATTTGCAAGCGCAATATTAAATTCGAGAATCAAACACGGATACACACAGCAACAGGTTGCAGAAGCAACTTCGATATCGGTGCGCTGGTATCAGAGAATAGAACACGGAGAAAGGCTTCCCAATACTATAATTTTTCTCCGAATAGCGCTGTTTCTGGATATTGACATAAAAGAATTTCAAGATGTAATAGGTCTTTCCGAAACATTTATATGTAAATAGAAGAATAATAAATAACGGGAAATATATCATCATACAAGAAGACCGATCAAGACGGATATAACGCCGCCGGAAATAGCCGCTATTATAGCAGTAACTATTTGCTGTAATCGAATTTTAGATTATATTTCGATGGTTTACGACTTATTCAATAGCGCTCTGAATGTTTTATCCCGGCAATATAAAATCACCGAGAGCCCGTTAAGGTAGCACTCGGCGATTTTGCCATGTCCTATTTCAAATCACACTATAAATCATAACTTTATAAGTCAATTGAAATCCTTAAAATAATCATGGTTGACTTCAAAAAGCTCGTCACACATACGTCGGATCTCTTCCAACGAGAGCACAGCGGAGCAAAGAGGATCCAAGGACACCGCCTGATATACAAGTTGCTTGGATTTCTTCTCCCATGCTTCTACCACAAGATTTTCTATCGATGCAGTGTAGGAAACCAATGTGGCAACCGCCGAAGGTAACTTTCCTTGATAAAGACGTGTGTACCCTTTTTCATCAGCCAAAACAGGTATTTCCACGCAGGCGTCATATGGGAGATTTTCAACGCTTCCGTTATTGATGATGTTGGCATTAAAAACAAAAGGCGTATGATCACCCAAACGCGCATTCAGGATATAAGCGGCATATTCTCTTCCGCGTTCCCGCTTAACTTCCTTTTTCATAAACTGATCCACCAAAGAATCAAATCTATTAGGATCGCGGCGAATGTTCAGAGAAAAAGCGTATTCTCCCGGATTCCAGTTTGATCCCTTTGCGTTGCAATATTTCAGAATAAGGTCGGGACGCTTGCGAAACCATGCGTTATATTCAGAATTATGTCCGCTTGATTCGGTTACGTAATATCCAAACATCCTGAACATTTCGTTGCGAACTTTTTCCTTATCATAATATTCGGGATCTTCGATTTTTTGACGAAGTATGGGATATATATCCTCTCCGTTATGTGTAAGCTTGGTAAAGAACGCCATATGGTTTATTCCCACACACGTATACTCTATCTCTTTAAGACGAAAACCCGCCCATTGAGCAAGCATTTCCGCTGTTCCCTGCACACTGTGGCAAAGACCCGTCACATCTACCTTTGTGTATGTCTGCATCGCCTTACAAAGCATGCTCATGGGATTTGTATAATTCAACATGATAGCATTAGGGCAAATTCTCTCTATATCCCGACAAATATCCAACATAAGAGGTATATTGCGCAATGCACGAAAAATCCCAGAAACGCTCCTTGTATCGCCTATATTGATATCCACACCATATTTCTTCGGAATGAGTATCTCATGTTGCCAAATATCAACGTCTCCGTTGAACACCGTACAAATAACAGCATCAGCACCTGTCAGACCTTCCTCACGGCTGGTAGTAGATGTAATACGGATATCAGACCCCATTTCATCTTTAATGTGCTCCACACATCTTTTTATTTTTTCCAGGCGATAAGCATCAATATCCATTAAGCAGATTTCCGCACCGTCAAGTGCCGGATATGTGGTTATATCATGTACCACTGCCGTGGTGAATTGAACGCTTCCCGCTCCGATAAATGTAATTTTCACGTTTTCTCTCCTTTACTTTGATAAATCTATTTTAATAGATTTTTTGCGGAAATAAAATATAAAATAGTGCTATATTCCGTAAAAAACATTGTTTTTTTGCTATTTACTCTTGTATATGTTTCTTGGATATGATAAAATGCTTCAAACGGAGGTGAATATAGTGAAAATCTATTACGGCAAAAGCGATATCAAGGCTCCTCCAAGCGAGCACACTGCAAACTTGGTTTCCACAGGTTTATGCCGATGTGAAAAAAACGATATGCTGACCCTGAGAAGAGAGGGGCGCGTAGATTGGTCTCTTTTCTACTGTGAACGCGGTTTTGTGGATTTCAACGGCACTCATATCCTTCCGGGAGAGATATGGATATATCCGCCCGCGGTTATGCAACGATATGCCATTTATCTGCAGGATAGATCGGTTTATCATTATCTCCACTTTAACGGAAAACATATCGAGAAACTTTTCTGCGAGTTGCATATTCCCATTCAAGAGCCGATATGTTACGTCAAGGAAGATTTGACAGATATATTTCACAAGCTATCATTAAATGCCGAAGAAAACAGCTCTCTTTCCCGCCTTCGTGCTGAATATCTTATCTTATATCTGTTGTCAAAGCTTGCAAAGCCCTCTGAACAGGAAAAAAACTTTGGCGTTATGAAACGTATCACCGACCATATGGAGCACACTTTCGCCGCCCCGTATCAAGCGGATAAATATGCCGATATGTTACATATCAGCGTCAGTAGATTTAATCACTTGTTTAAAGAAACTGTCGGAATTTCCCCATATACCTATTATCTTAACATCCGTCTCAATAACGCACAAGGTTTATTGGAGCAAAGCGATTTGAAAATCCATGAAATTGCTCAAAGCTGTGGATTCAAGGACGCGTTATACTTTACACAAGCTTTCAAAAAATACACCGGCTTTACACCGACAACATACAGAAAAGCAAAAAAACTGTGATAAAGAAAAAATCCGACCTTATTTTCACTTCATTTGTGATTGTAAAGTCGGTTTATAATTTTTTCCGTATTTAATTACTATTCAAGGTTATATGTACATATATATGCTTTACTTGATTTCTTGCATATTCTGTTAAAAAATATAAATCAGACATACTATAAAAAGTATGTCTGATTTTATTTTTTATTCTTGCTCTGACATAGTCATATCCGTCAACGGCTGTAAAAGCTTTACCATATCATCATCAATAAGTTCATTAAACATAAATTGGACATAATCAACAACTGATTTGGCAGAGAAAATATTGATTGCAGAATGACTTACACGTAAATACTCGTTCTCGGGATTAATATTTACAGATAAAAACAAGCTCTCCGAATTAAAGGTATTGGAAAGGATAAGAGGTGTCTCACTTATAAAAAGCTTATCAAAAATAAAATCCAAGAAAACCATTCCGCTCTCGTAAGCATTTATGATCATATCGAATTCACCTTTATAATCATCGCAACTAAATCCTGCAACAGTAACTTTCAAACAATTTGGTTCAAAAGTCATTTGAAAATTTGGTTTCGGCCAATTCTCATATTGACCAAAATATTTTTTTAATTCGTTTTGGCACTCTAAAAGATTAAGCATTTTTTATTTTTCCTTTCAATCAGTATTTTTAAATTTATTCTCCATGTTCTTTACCACAATCAGGACAGTGTATTATGTGATTTTGGTTAGTTGCATTATTGCTTCCGCATTCCGGACATGTTGCAGGTTTAATTTGACTCCACCCTTTCGCCCCTCTGTTTTCGATTATATAAGGACTATCTTTTCTTGATAAACACATATTTAACAACTTATAGGCATAATTTGACGGAACTGCGTAATTTGTGCCGTTATCAAGGTCATTTTTATCAAAGCCGCTGTCTAAAACACCAATTACATTAGCATCTTCGTCAAAAACAGGTCCACCGGAATTACCATGAAAAGCCGCGCAATCAACTAAAAGATGAGGCTTGCCATCATTACGTCTAGGTCGTAATTTATCACTCAAAATTCCCATTGAGATACAAGTTCCTTCTCCATTTGCATTTCCGACAATATAAATTGTTTGCCCTGTGCGAAGTTTGTTTGAATCCGCAAAATTAAGTACCCTTGCATTGTGAGGAACACGTTGAAGTTTCAAAACAGCAATATCCTGATACTCGACTTCTCTTGTGCTCCATCCGACAGCGACAACAGTGGCCGGAATTTTTTCACCGCATATTTTAGCTATCATATTATTGTAAATACGTCTGCCATCGGTAACACAATGTGAACAAGTTATCATAAAACCGCTGTTATGAACAAGAAAAGCACTACCACTTCCACAATCAAAGTATATCTCAGCAACTCCATTTACCACCTTGCTGTATAAGGCATCGCCCGCCATTTTCATTGACGGTGAATCCTTCTCGATCGGAAATGTTGGGGAGGTAATCATAGGTCTTCTTTCAGTAGTCGGATATGTCGGTGAATCATATGAAAAAGAAGGCGTCATATTAAGTTTTGAAGTTTGCATTTTTGAATTATTATTAGGATTTACAGTTTCCCCGCAATATGGGCAATAATAAGAATTTCCCATCGGCACCATCATCATGCCGCAAGAACTACAATTCATAAAAACCTCCTTATTTAGAAAACTAAAATACCAGTGAAGAAATTACGCATAGAGCTAATGTAATTATAAAAGCAAGTAAAAATCTTGATTTTAAACTTGTCTCTTTTTCAGCTAAAATTCGTTTTATATCTCTTATAACAAGTAAGACGTTTATAATTATAGAAGCGCCTATTCCTATCGTGCTTAATGAATCCTGAAAAATCCAGCCCGGTATCAAAAATCCTAATGCAAATCCGCCAAAAGCCAAAGCTATTGTCAATATTATTTTTAATAATGACGATAACGTACTGCCAACACCGGAAACTATATCTCCGACGCCGCTTGATTTTCTGCCGTACTTCATTACTTCTTCATGCTTTCTTTGAGCATCATTGGCCTTGTATTCTGCTTCTTTTTCAGCCTGTGCCTTGGTTTCGGCTATAGCATTATTGAGAGTCCTCTTATATGTATTATAAGTGGACATTTCACCCGGACAAGCTTTATCCAATTCACCCATGGATAATGAAGTTTTACGAACTAAATCTTCATATTTTGCATTTAATTTTGACATCAAATCCTGTAATTTGTTTGACTTATCAGCTGTGCTAAAAGCGCCTTCAAAACCGCTATATGTTGTCCTTGTATAATTATCAGTCATTGCACGGGTATATAAATAAACGACTCTTGGATCTATTTCCGCTTGTTTATAAGCTATATACAGATCGATCTCCTTCATAATTGTCTTATAATTGGATTGTCCGCTTATAATCGAAGCATTCCACTCATATAATTTGTCCTCTAATTTGTCAGTACTCGGATTATATGTTGGTGCATTGCCGCCAATTCCAAGACCACCTAATATACCTCCGAAAGATTTATTTTGAGAACCGACAGCTTTTATAAAACTCTTCTTTTTGATAACACTGTCAATGGATTTTTGTAAATCTCCGAGAAAATCTACCGAGCCATATTCTACACCTTGAAATTTTCGCAGCTTCGCAGGAAGAGCATTAGCCTCCATACCGCCTAGCATAACAGGAATAACAACGCCGTCTTTCTTTTTTCCCGAATCGATCTGAGACAAAAATCTTGTCCATTCGTTTTTCACCCATTTTGCATTAAAATATTCCTCTTTTGAACCGCAAACAAGCATAACTTTTGCCGTATCCAACGCATTATAGATATAAGGCTCATATTTTTTGCCTTGATGCTCAATCATACTTTCACGGCTGAAAAACACGCTGTATCCTTTTTCTTTCAGCTTATGATAAAGACTGAGTAAATCGTTACTGTCCTGCGTTCTGGATCTTGACTCATCATCGTTTTTGTCTTTATATGATATGAAAACATCATATGCGCCTTCTGTCTTCCTTACATTTTTCCATTCTGCCGCATTATCTTCGATAATGGAAATCTGCTTAAAATAATATTCTTTCTTTTCATCAGGGGCTTTTTCGCAGGCTTTTTTAAAGTTTGAGTTATTTCTCAAACTTTCTCCCGGAATATCGGCAAAAGTCGGAACCATCTTTTTGCCACCGTCATCGACATACACAATTTTATTTTGTGCCAAAAATTTCGCCCAGTAAGCCTCATAAGCATCAGTATGGTCAGCTATATAAATATCCATCATATTTTCGGCAACATCGAATTCCATTTCTGAAATTTTAGCCATTGCTCTTTTTATTTCAGTAATATTATTTTCTTCCGCATTTTTAACCTTGTATGTATTACCGCACCCCTCGCAATAATATGTATCGCCATTTATAATAACCATCTGTGTTCCACACGATGAACACGTCATCATTTCAGTTCTAAGTTCCATTTTTGTCACCTCAATCAATATATTTTACAAGCTTTGCATTTATGGTTTCTTTCATCAAAAAGACGGGAAATATCTCTGGATAATGCTATTGCTGTTTCTTCATCAGCATTCTTCGCCGTTTCAAGTAATTGCAATATCTCAGTTTCCAAGTTTTCCGTGTCGGCTATACTTACAGGATCACTGTAAATATATTTTTTATATAATTCTCCGTATGATGATTTGATTTTTTCACTGGATCCATGTTTGCTTAGTATTTCCATCTGCAATGTTACGTTTTTTATAAATTTCGTATTATCTATAACATTTGTTCTGACGCTTTCCACTTTTTCCTTATAAGCAAAACCTGAAAAAGCAAAAACAGAAAAAACGACAAGAACAATAACCTGCGGTATCATGGCTAAGGCAAACGGTATTTTTTTGCTTATGCAAATAAATATAGTGGATATTATAAATTCAACGCCAAAATATATAGCGCTGTGTTTATAAAGAGGAATTCTAAATATCCAGTCGCACGCTTCATTAAGTCTCGAACGAAAGAAAATGAAAATCGTTTCTATAAATAAAAACGATATACATTCAAAAACAAAAGATACCCAAAACACCGAATTATGCCCCGAAAACCCAGCGATAGAAAAAACGGTTATCGCATAGATCGCCATAAAAATTGGGGGCAGTATAAACGATATACTTAATTTATTCTTTTTGTCTTTCATGTTGCCTCCTTTTCAGGCACTTTTGCAGCACCGCATTTTTCACAAAAATTTTTATAGTTTTTTTCTCCGCATTTTTTGCAAATCCACAAAATTTCTATCGTTTCACTTTGTTGCCCCATTGTCTTTTCCAGATTTGTTTCCATCGTTAAGGGCTGCGGTTTTGCCTCAATTGCTTTATTCATTTTTTCCATACTTTCTCTGACAAAAGAGCGTCTTTCATCACAATTATTTTTTATCAAAGGCTCTCCTCTGGGAGAAAATTCAAATTTTTCGTATTTCATTTATTTCACCTCGCTTTATCATTTTTATTGTTCTTTTTCAGATTGTTTTTCTTTACCGCACTCGTTGCAAAATTTTCCTGTGTTTTCAGCTCCGCATTCGCATTTCCATTTCTGCGGTTTTGATTTGCCACACTCGCTGCAAAACTTTCCTGTGTTTTCAGCTCCGCATTCGCATTTCCATTTCTGCGGTTTTGATTTGCCACACTCGCTGCAAAACTTTCCTGTGTTTTCAGCTCCGCATTCACATTTCCATTTCTGCGGTTTTGATTTGCCGCACTCACTGCAAAAATTCCCTGTGTTTTCAGCTCCGCATTCACATTTCCAGGAATCATCTTTTGATTTATTCTCTGTTTTTTTGAATGAATTTTGTCTTTCATCATCGTTTTCGTTCATGACATTGTTGACTTCTTTGGCAACGTTTTTCCCTACTGCTTTTCCTATTTGCCAGTCCATTATCATGCCGCCCAAATTATTAAATGTTCCCCCATTACCTCCGGAACCGTAAAATCCTCCACCCATACTTGGACCTCCTACTCTGCTGCCAACTTTACCGATAGCTTCTGCTCTTGCTATATCCACTTCTGCTCCCAGAACATCCTTGCCGTCATAATTCATTTCACGCATAGCCTGAGCATGACCAAGTTCTTTATGTATCTCTATGTCGGCTTCCGCTCCTTGCTTATAGATTTCGGAATCCGCTTCCATCATTCTTCTTGCATTTTCAAGCTGTAATTCAGTCATTTCAGCTTCTGTCTTATTGGCAAGTTCCGCAGAAGCTCTTATGGCATTCACGGTTGCCTCTCCTGAAACTCCCGCTACATTTAGATCATTTTGTCTTTGAATCTGATTACGTGCACCGGCAGCCGCCACTTCATTAAGTTTGTCCTGTGCTTTCATAGTAACTATACCAAGATCCGTATCCTCCTGAATATTAAACGCCTCACGACGTCTTTGCAAATATTTTTGGAACGTCTCATCATTTTCGGGAAGCTGGATTTTTGATACAGCAAAATCAACAAGAGTTAATCCGAATTTCTCAAACTCCGTAGCTATAAGTTTCGAAATTATTTCTCCGAATTCCACAAGGTTATTTTCTATTACTACTATGTCAAGCTTGTTGTCCATTATCAAACGAGAAAAATTCTGTTTGATAATAGGCTGTATTCTGTTAAGCAAAATTTTTTTCGGAGGATTTTTTATAGGATCTATCCCGTATTTTCTCAGTTCATCAACATCCGGATTAAAAAGATCCATAGTACGAAGATTATCTGCATTAGCGCCAAATTCCTTTAAGATTTGTCTGGAATTTGCTATCTGCAAACTAAGTTCTCCGCTAAGACCTATCTGAAAAGGTATATTTCCCATATTGGCATCACGATAAGTTATACCGCCGATTCCCCATTTTATCCCTCTGATACAAGATGTATTAAAGAAATACACCTTAGACAAAAAAGGCGTTTGTCCATCAGGAGGTAATGCATTCATGCCAACTAACATAGGAATATTTTCTGTATTCAGAGTGTGAGTGCCCGGACCAAATAAATCAAGAGGTTGTCCGCCAAGTACAAAAACGACTTCCTGAGAAGGTCCTACAATCAATTGAGAGCCCATATTTATCTTTTCAATAGTGTGCTTATATGAGAGAAAGTTAGAATCTCCTTCATATTTTATAACACTGATAGAATTAGGATCATACTGACTGTTTATAGCGATTTCTCTTTTTACATCTATATGAGTACCGCATCCGGGACAATCCGCATATTGTTCGGAATTACCGTTCAATCTGACAGATATACTCATATTACATTTTGGACATAAGATCTGTACACGTTTATTAAAAACATCATTTGCAGATTCATTTGCGGAAAATGTTTTTTTACAGTTTGAACACTTTATATTTTCCAAACCGAATTTATAAAGTCCCGTCTTTCCGCAATGCGGACACTCTATTTTAGCCATTCTCTCCTGTTTGACATTTACAATTTTTCCGCAATGATCGCATTTTGCTGTCTTGCTGAATGTTGATACATAGATATCCGAGTTACAATCAGGACAAGTAATTATAATTTTTGCCATAAATATCCTCCTATTTTTATCACTATATAATAACTAAGTTTAATGATCGCCATAATAAATATGACCGATGCCACTTTTATGATGATCCATGTCTTTTTTTCATTCACTTTTTCATGTCTTCCTCCATTTTTCATTTAAAATAAACATACCACATAATTTGTATTATGTAGTAAAATGATATAGCGGTAAATAAAAAGGCGTGCTAAATTGCACGCCATAAAGACCAATGAAAAAATAAAATATTCATTGGTCTGTTTTTGTTATACCATTTTTCATCTTTTTCAGACAATAATCGTTCATAAAATGTATAAAATTTATTGACACTATTTTGAATTTATGCTATTATTTATTTGTGAATTTATATGTATACTACATAATACAAATTATGTGGTTTAGTTTTTCCTAAGTTCGCAAAAGTCCCAATTTTTCAACCTGACGACGATGCACCTCGCCGCTCTCCATAGTATAAATACGGGTTGTGTTTATGCTGCTGTGCCCAAGTATATCTGCAAGCCTTACGATATCTTTCTGTATACTGTAATATGTCCTTGCGAACAAATGTCTTAAATTATGCGGAAACACTTTTTTCTCAGATACGTTCGCAGATTTGCAGAGCTTTTTCATATCAGACCATATATTCGATCTATCAAGAGGTCTTCCGTTCTTTGTAACAAAAATCGGTCCGCTTGATATTTTTTTCTTTTTTATATATTCTTTTAGCATCTTACAAAGTGCAGCAGGCAAAAATATGAGCCTACGTTTCCCCTTACAGATTATTTCTGTATTCTGTCGCGTCAAAGAATCAACGGTAATATGTTTAAGCTCGGAAATTCTTATTCCGCATGAACATATCGTCTGCATCAGAAAATACAACCGATCGTTTTTCTCTCTTTTTGCCGCCAATAAAAGACGTTCATACTCACTCTTTGTAAGCTCCTTATCACCGGATAAAAATATCTGCTTTTGAACTTTCAAAGTTTTTACTTTCAGTTCATGCCACTGCATAAAAACAAAAAAGCTATTAAGTGATGAGATAATAGAATTAACACTGGTCGGAGCATATTTTTCGGATATTTCCGACTTATATTTCAGAACATCACTTTTATTAAACTCATTTGCACTAAGCCAATTCGCAAAAGTTAATATATCGTGCATATATTTACAAATCGTCGCGTGTGATTTTTCTTCATTTGAAAGATGTTCTTTGAACATTTCTAAATTTTGATTTGAAATTTTTCTCATTTGTTTAATCCCCTTTCTCCTCCATTTTATCATACTTGTATAAAGATTACAGCGCTCGTTAATCAACTCAGACAAAACGATGAGCAGACTTTACGACCACAAATAAAGTGGAAATAAAGTCTGATTTTTTGTTGTCCAAATCGCTTTTGCTATCCATTTCTACAAATAAAGGTAATAAACCCCCAAAAATTTAAATATTTTTTCCTCAATAATATAACCTTTTGAGTGCACACAAGACCCGTTGATGCGTTTACGTCACAATACTTATTGGGTATAATCATAACATAAATGTTATGGAGGAACGCACAGGGATGAATTCTTCATTAAGCAAAAAATCTTTTGGTGCACTTATACGGAAATTTCGTCTTAAAAACGGATATACTCAACAACAGCTTGCATTAAAAATCGGAATACAAACAAAATCCATAAGCTTTATCGAAAGAGGAATAAACTATCCCTCTCCCGAAAATATTTTTAAGTTGGCACAGGTTCTTAATATATCTCTTGATGAATATATTTTCGGTTATTGCAAATTCGATCCCACTATCAATAATGATGAAATAAATTCTATGTTTAATTCTCTCTCCAACGAAGACCTGCATTTTATGATAACTATGTTAAAAACTATTTATGGTCTACTTAATGAAAGGAAACCTGTCGTTAAAAATACCGGAAATAAAATATGAACTCTTTACAAGAAATAACTTTTGATGACGCATATAAAATGTTTCATCCCAAAATTCTGCAATATTGTTATTATAAAACGAACCATAACATGAATATTGCGGAAGAGATATCTCAGGAAGCATTTTTAGCCTTGTATCTATCCTGGGATAAACTGTATTTCCACTCCAAAGCCCTGATTTTTTCTTGGCTTCACAAAACTGCCAAAAATATGTTGTCAAAATATTTCAGACAATTAAAGAAACTCAGTAATACAATAAGCTATGATGAATATTTTTCCCAATATCAGGATATCGGAGTTTCCGATGATAATTTGGAAAACCTCGATCTTTCATATGAAAAATATATTGAAGAGATCAAAAAATTCCTTTCTCCCGAAGATTTTCAACTTTTTACATATGCCTGTATCGAGAAACTCTCTATCATTCAGATTTCCCTTCTCTTAAATATCAATTTTAATACTGCCAAGTCTCGCATAAGACGCATGAAATCCAAACTTAAACTCTTTTTATCAGATTTTTAATCCGATAAAAATTTTTTAAAATATATGCACCCAAAATTCATTTTTTGGTATTATATATATGAGTCCGATACGCGAGAAATTGAGGATACAAAATGGAAACAAACAAAATTTCAAACAGTTCTAATCAAAAACAAATTGACGAACTTATGAAAAAAATCGAAAAAGAGCTTAGTAAGCCGGAAAATAAAATCGACATGAAACTTGTCGATAGTTATTTTGAGCAAATCGAAGAACTGAATGGAGGGATATGCAAAAAAACAGATTCCGAGCTGGCGAAAGGACTTAATCAAATAAAAGAACAGGGTGATCGAATAAAAAAGACTCTTCCTACCGTTGCTCCTATGAAAACGCAACCAATCAAAAGAACTATTCCTCTACGCAAACGTCTTGCAATCTCATTTGCAGCTGTATTTTTGGTAATTGCGCTGTCATTCTCCGTTGCCGCAGCTTCTCTCGGCGGATTCAGTAAAGCATGGATATACATTTCAAATTCCGTAAAAGAAATTTTCGGCATGGATTCCGGCGAAACAGAAATGGACGGCATTACTGTTATAAAAGGCAAATACAGCAAAAAATACAATACTATTGAAGAACTTTTGTCAAATGAGAACTTCGATGATATATTATATCCTTCAAAATTGCCGGAAAATATAAAAATAAAGTCCGTCTCTCAAATTCAACTGAACGACGAACAATATACCTTAACATTTCAATTTAATTCAGATAATGTGAGGCTTCGTATTAATAACTACTACGAAATTAATCTCTCTCTATTATCCGACTATACAATATATCAAGCAAACGGAATAGAATTTTATATATTACAAAAAGAAGACGGATATTATTCTATCGCCCAATATGACGGAAAAGAATATTCCGCAAACTGCAATAACTACGAAGATCTGATCTATATTTTATCTAACATGAAAGGCTATTCTAAATGAAAAAATTTTTTGTTTTTATAATATCCGCAGTCCTCATACTTTCTATATGTTTTTCATCGACTGCCGCAAATATCCAATATACATATAATTACGGTAATGTAAGCGTAATATTTAATGACAATACCCATTTTTCGGAAGCTTCCCGCGAACATATAGCCGATATACTTGTCGGAAAAATTGGAGCGGATTCCGAAATCGAACCATATGGCATAGCCTGTCTTTTCGGTCATAAATATGTTACGGAAAATGTAATCACAATAACTCATTGTGTAAGTGAGACACAACCGAAATGCCTGAAAGAAATTTTCGAAATAAGCGAATGTTCACGTTGCGGAAAAACAAAGACAGAAAGAATTGATTACTATTATATCACTTGCTGCCCGTAATATAGAATAATAAAAATATAACAAAAACAGGAAACAAATTGTTCCCTGTTTTTTTGTTTTTTAATAATGACCGCACAAATGTTTTTTATATTTTCCGGTTGATAAAAAGTGACTTATTAAAAACTTTTTCAAATACCGTACCGTCATTTTGCTTTTCAGTCAAATCATCTATATATCCGCCGCGTACAACAGTGCGAAGAGCTCCGTGAAGTAGTTATCTAACAAGTGTGTATTCCCTGTCGTCTTATAAGCATATATATAATATGTACTCAAATTATACTGAATATGGGCGTCTGTAATTTTCAATAATTTTTTCAAACAAAAAATTCTCTTCCGTTGAAAGTTTACTTTCCGAAATACTTTTCACTTTGATCAAAAGGGATATTTCCTCCGGCGTCATATATGCACGGTCCATCGTGTAATCGCCTACCACATATACTCCTCCGCCATATTTCCCTGCTTTTGTATCCAGAGGCATCATAAAAGTAAGTTCAAAAATATCTCTCTGTATTGTTCTCACGGAAACACCGAATTTTTCGGCAAGAAAAGACATTGTCGCGTGCCTTTTTCTGCAAAGGTATTTCATGATTTCCAAACGTCTTTCGGCTGTCCCCATAAATCACTTCCTTTCGCACAAACAAAAACATGACAAACAGCCAAACCAGCCACCTGTCATGCTCATATCTTAAAAATCGTGCGATGTACGAAGTGTTTTTATCTTAAATTTTTATACTTTTCCAATAACTGAAAAAGTCAAACTATTATTGCAGAATCGTCTATTTTGTAAACTGTATTCTCATTTGAAATCTTTACTGCCAAAACATTCTTGCAGTTTTTGCATTTTATGATTATATCAGCTTTTTCGGAATTACTGTCCGATAATTTTGATATTGTTATCGTTTTATTTGAATCACAAGCTCTTCTGTTGCATATAGGACAAGGATACTCTTTTATCATTTAATTCCTCCAATTTATTCGCAATTTTGCGAACACGCACGGCGAAAAATATATGGTGAACAAACACCATATATTTAAGTATATCGATATTTATTTTTAATAATGCCCAAATTAAGCATTCTTATCTGTACAGCCTTGCAAGATACCTGAAAAACATTTGCAATATCAGCGATAATACTGTTCAAACGCTTTTTCTCGGAAAATGTTTCGGGAACCGAAATATATTTTCCGCTTATTCCGTTCTTGCTCATTATCTTGTACGTATAATTCACAAATACATTCATCGGCATAAGCAACGATGCCGCAAGAGCATCTGCCTGCCATTCGATCCAATCGTTATCCGTGATATTTTTCGTCTTATTCAGTTCTACACTACGGCACGCTATATACGAAGACGAATCGCCGACCCGATTTCTTAAATTCTCGTTTTTTCTGCCATAATACGCTTTGTGCAAAATAAAATGTGCCCCCTCATGCATCTGCGTATAACGTCGTCTGGTATACTGATCTATATTGTATAACGCAGGTGTGATCAGAATATTTCCAAAAGTCTCCTCCAAAATGACAGGTTTAAACATATCATCATATGAAGGAATCTCAACGATATCGCTCATAACGATAAGTCCCAAAATTTTGGAGCCGAAAGGACCTATATATTTGCATTTTACAACAAGACCGAGATAGTTTTCCAAAAAATCAACAGTATCCAAAGATGTCGGACGTTCAAGGTTTTGCGGAGCATATTCTCGGATAACACTGTCTGCAATATTTTCAATGTCATTTTTGGAGAGAATATAAAGACCGTTTTCTTTTTGAACGTACTCTGATTTCATAAAAAGGCACCTCAATAATACTTTAAGAGTTTTTTTGTTTGATAAACTTTATAAGTTCCATCCAGTCTTCATCGGTAAAATTATTGTCTTTTGCAGTTCGAAGCGCCATGCGTGCAGACGGCAATGATTCAATATATTCATTGATATCGCTGTGCTGTCCGTTTTGGCTTATGCCTGCCAAATCGTAAAAAGTATTCAATTCATCGGTATCGGTAATTTCCAAGGCACTTGCAAAAGTTTCGAGAAATTTTTCCGGGGCATGACGATTTCCCTTTTCTATATCACATAAATAAGCCGGTGATATCTTCACTTTTTCGGCAAAACCTCTTAAATTAAACCCAAGTTCCTCTCTTCTTTGTCTGACATATTCACCGAACGGTGAACTTACTTCCTTCATAACGGTATTCCCCATTAAATTATCGCTGCACTAATAATATAAATCGACAAAACTATTTTTATCGCGCATTGTTCGCAAGTTTGCTAACTTGATAACACAATTATACAATATTTTCCCAATTATGTCAAGTGAACTATACTTCATGTTTATAAATATAATAAAGAAACTCATCACTTTCGCATTAACAAAAGTGATAAGTCCTTTTATTATAATTCAGGTAAAATTTCAGGGAAAGAAAG
>ULQL01047789.1_pt1 | contig 27859 bp, 17 predicted proteins | sample 1954411 | NCBI WGS metagenome assembly ULQL01 (sample SAMEA4835654, study PRJEB28245) | human gut metagenome | biome: gut microbiome; material: fecal sample | place: Denmark | collected 2008 | reverse complement strand
TGACATAAAGAGGAGCTGTGCTACCGAAAGAACCGATACCACGAATTCTCACACTAGGATCTGCACCAGGCTGACCGTCTGATGTAATCTGCACACCGGCAACCTTACCTTCAAGCATAGTAGAGATGTTAGAGTTTGACACCTTCTTCATCTCCTCAGCATTTACGATAGATACAGAACCGGTAAGGTCTGCCTTTTTCTGTGTACCATAACCCACTACTACAACCTGGTCGAGTACCTGATTGTCGGCAGAGAGTTGGATAGATTCGATAATGGCACGACCGCGCACTGCAATCTCACGCTCCTTGTAGCCAAGATAGCTCACGAAAAGAGTCGCATTAGCCTTTACTCGAATTTCGAAATTACCATCTAAGTCGGTAACTGCACCAGTCTTGGCATCTTTAGTCTTAACTGTTGCACCAATCAGAGGTTCACCCTGATCATCTACAACATGTCCCTTGACCGTGATCACCTGATCTTGTGCAACTGCAGCCATTGCAGGCATTGGGGTAACAAAAGAAGCACCACCAACAGCACCTAGGCATAGCATCATAGAGAATAATTGTTTCCTCATTGCTTATCAATTTTTAGGTTTATACTTTGTTTATTCTATTTTTAATGTTTTTGTTTCGTCCGTTCTCTATTTTTAGGTTGCGGATGAAATGATAAATGTCAGCTAAACTAGACATCAACCATCAAATTTCAGTGGCAAAAGTACAATTAACCGGATTATCTTGGGTGGACAATTGGGTTTTATAGGTGGACAAAACGCATAAACAGTGGATTTTTAAGGATATTACGTGCTTATCCACCAGTTGTGTACCCACACATACAAAACAAGGGGTTACTTGACTTATATCAAGCAACCCCTCAGTTTTATTTTATTTACTTAACAAATTATCACATCCAGGAACATTATTTCTCCGAAGAATCTAAGGAGAACTATGCCATATCTGAACCCTGAGAATCCAACTGATCCTTATATGCAGTCGGCGAGATGCCAAACTGCTTGGTGAAGCAACGGGTGAAATACTTCGGATCGTTGAAGCCTACACGGTAGGCTATCTCCGTTATATTTCGGTTGGAAGTTTTATCAGCCATCATCTTGCGCGAGATGTCGAGACGGTAGTTGCGGATAAACTGGGCTGTTGGCAAGCCTGTCTCCTTGGAGAGATTCTTGCTCAGTACACTGCGGGATATACCCAAGGTATCTGCCAGTTCCTGTACACCAAACTCCGAATTATCGTAATTCTTCTCCATCACATCCATCACTTCTTCCATGAATGGACGCATAGTCTCCTCTACCATCTTCCTGTCAGCCTCAATGCTCTTTTTCTGACTGTCCTGATAACGCTTCTGGTTCTGCAGAATCATCTGGATGCGACTCTGCAGCTTTTCAGGTTCATCACTTTCCTTCATCGCAGCCTCGATAGGACGGTACAGAGCCTCTACTTCCTCTTCGCGCATCTTGTTGAGACGGCGCACATAAGCATATTGGAGCAAGGCGATGATACCTATTATAATAAGGGTAACAAACCACCAGCTCTTCCAGAAATAAGGAGTAATCTGAACTTCTACAGAGATCACCTGCTCCTTGTCGGAATTGATAGATGGGATATATTTCACCTCAAACTTATAGTCTCCAGCCGGCAGAGTGGAATAACGCACACTATGCTGACCAGCCTTGAGTTGAACCCACTCATTCTCGTATCCCTTCATGCGATAAAGGTACACGCCCTGTGTCTCGCAGCCATAATTGAGCGCTGAGAAAAAGAGGGTGAACGACTTATCACTCTCATGGATACGCAACTTTCTGGCAATAGAAATGTCTTCTTCCAGATAATCGCTGCCGGCAAAAACAGGCTGGTTATCTACCAGAAGTTCGGTAAAGCACAACTTACCCGTCTGATGCACAGAACGGTTTATGCCCTTTACAGCCATCATACCCGCATCGGTGCCTAGGAATATTTCGCCCTTGGCATTGCGGATGGCACCATTGAAATAGAACTGCGAACTGATCAGACCGTCTTCACGGGAGAAACTGCAGAATGCCTCGGTCTTCGGATTGAAGATAGAGAGTCCGTTATCGGTAGCTATCCACAACATACCCTGGTTATCCTCTACAATACCCTTCACGATATTGTTGGCAAGTCCGTTATTGGTGGTATACGACTTCACTTGAGTCTTTCCGTTTTTATCGCTGGTATAGCAATACAGGCCGTAGCCGTTACTGCCCATCCATATCTTTCCATCCTTAGCCTGACAGAAAGACAATATCTTATCGAAGACTCCTCTCTTCGGATTGTCGAGTTTATACTGATGATACGTCACAGCGAAATCGCCCTTGCCATGAGCACGCGACTTGAGGTCGACCTCTACCATTCCCCGCACACAACCCATCAGGAGTTTGCCCTTTCGGGTTATCAGAGAACCTATGCAGCCGCGCACATTCTGGCATCCCCTGAAAGGTTCGATGAGTTGGCGGCGCTTCATATCATAGAAGAAGAGACCATCATTGGTTCCGAGCCACATACCATCATTGATAGGATCGTAAGCCAAGGCACCGGCAAAGTTAAGTAAATGCTGATGCTTTGCATCTATCACCAGAGGAATAATCTTGCCCGGCTGACTGAGATTCATCACAGCAAAGCCCCTTCCCCAGGTACCAATCCAGAGCTGATTGCGGTTATCGGCTGCAAGAACCGAGACGGTATTATGCGGCAAACCGGAATTTGCCACCGTATAATGAACAAAGTTCATGCTGCCTGGAGTCAAGGCATTGAGACCTCCCTCTACAGTTCCTACCCACAGGGTTCCGTCAGCTGCCGCATACATAGCATTGACAGCATTAGGAGAGATACTGCCCGGGTTGGCGGGGTCGTGACGGTAGAATTCCAAATTCAGCTGACGTGGAGCCAACTTGATAACACCACCTGTCTCAGAACCTACCCATATCTGTCCGTTCTTAGAGAAAAGACTGTTGATAAAGTTGCTGCTCAGCGGATTCACAGCCGTAGCAGTGTTCCAATGTTCTATCTCTCCGGTCTTATCATTGAAGATATCTACGCCACAGAGCGTTCCTACCAGAAGTTTGTCATCTGGAGAAACAGCAAGGCTCGTCACTACTTCGTGCTGGAGCGAATGGTCGGTAGCAGAGCAATGGAATTCCTGCTTGCCACTATTAAACAATCCGCGATTCGTACCCATCCATATCTTACCATGATAATAAATAAGCGCCCCCCCATACCGACCTTCGAGCGGAGGGAACAGGGATGAGATATTCTTTGCTACAAGCTGATTGTTCTTCACAGAAAACTCGCTCACTACTCCATTGTTGCATAATACAACCGTCCCTCTGCGATAGACATCACAGATTCCGAGGTCGGGAGCATTATAAGGATAGGATGTGGACAAGACGCTGTTCACCTCGCCCTTTTCGTTAAAGCCGAAACGGGTAAGCTGGTTGAAAGAAAGCATCCATATATTGCCCTTTGCATCACAATATGTTCGGGTGCAAAGGTTCTTGAATACTTTGTTGAGTTTTGCCTCTACCTGGCTGTTCTCACAAGGTGGAACAACAGGCTGCATCGTTTTGAGGTCGAGCACCTGCGGACCTTCTTCGAAAGCCACCCAAAGGCGCTTGAAATGATCTTCGCAAGTATTGCGGCAGCTGTTGCTTCGCAGACTGATACCAGGAGCCCCCAAACCGAAGTTCATGAAATTGAAACCATCGTAGCGTACCAGTCCACCACCATGCGTACTGATCCATACGAAGCCGTAAGAGTCCTGAAAGATATCATCAGCAAAATTATTCGGCATACCTGCAGCCATATTGAGATAGCTTACATTATAGCGACTAGGCAGCCCACCTTGCGCCCAACTGCTCAAGGTTATGAAAAGAATGCTTATTATAGAAAAAATGTATCTAATCATTAACTATTCTTTTGCTCTTTTCTGTCTTCTATCTTAACGTAAATGAAAGAACCAACAGCAATCAAAGCCAGAAATATATACATTCCTAATAATCCGTAATCCATATTATTGCCTTTTCTGTTCTTTGCGATCATCAATTTTGGCATAAATAAATATTCCTGCTGCCAAAAGCAACAAAAAGCCATACATAATAAACAATCCAATATCCATATTATTTTCCTTTCTTTTTATTATTTTTATCTTTGTCCTTTCGTAAACAGTACAATCCTAAGGCAAACAGCAATGCCGCAACTAGAACTGCACCTATTACAACCCATGTTGAGTCTTCTTGACCAAACATTTTGGCTAAAACATAGCCCGTTATTAAATATTTAGATATATCTAATAGCCATTTTCCGATTTCTCCAAACATTTTTATTAAGTTTTTAAACTTCTGATTGCAAAAGTACGAAGAAAAAATGAAACGAAAGAATTTTTATCAAGAAAAAAACGTTCCTAGAAGTGTAAATTTACAACTCTAGGAACGTTCATATAGGAATATACTTGCGTTTTAGAATTCAAGAATCATGCTCTGGCGAGGACGGAGTTTTACGTTCTTATTGATAAGAACGGTGCGACCGTTTGTAACATCCGTAGCCTTATCATGAGAACCGATAATCTCTGCATAACGGGAAACATTCAGCTCGTTTGCCTCGTTCTTGCCGTTGATAACCGTCATCACATTCTTACCCTTATACTGGCGGGCAATTACGTAAACACCCTTCTGAGGACAGAACTGGGTCTGCTTGCCCTTGGTAATCACTTCATTGCCCTGACGCCAGTGCAACAGGTTGCTGAGCCAGTTGAACATCTGGTTCTCTGCCTGAGTTCTTCCTTCGGCAGTAAAGGCATTGTGCTTATCACCAGCCCAACCGCCAGGGAAGTCCTTGCGTACATTGCCATCGGTTACACTCTTGGTACCGTTCATCAGCACCTCTGTACCATAATAGAGCTGAGGAGTGCGATTGATGGTCAGAAGCAATGACAGCGCCTGCTTCAGAGCCAGAGTATCCTTGCCTTCACCCAGAAAGCGGTCGGTATCATGATTCTCAATGAATGCCATTACGCTCTTTGGATTAGGATAGAGATAGTCGTAGCAGAACACGTTGTAGAGACGGTTCATGCCGTTCCACCACTCATCGGTCTCTTCTTTCTTTGCACTGTTGATACGGTCGAAGAAGGCGAAATCCATAACGGTTGGCAGATAGCTGTTCTTCTCAGAAAGTTTGCTGTCCTTCTGCCAGGCAGCAGTATAGGCAGGCTCGGTTACCCAAGTCTCGCCTACGGTATTGAAGTGAGGATACTCCTCGCCCAGCACCTTCATCCAGTGTGCCATCGCATCGCGGTCGGCATAAGGATAGGTATCCATACGGATGCCGTCGATACCAGCGCTCTCTATCCACCACTCGCTGTTCTGAATCAGATACTTGATAACGTGTGGGTTGCGCTGGTTGAGGTCAGGCATGGTTGGAACAAACCAGCCGTCTACGGTTTCTGTGAGATCTACCTTGCTAGCGTATGGATCGAGTACAGGAGTCAGCTTATAACTGGTCTGCAGATACTTATCGTTCACCTTGGCAGCGCCATCCACCGTACCGATGTTCTTCTGATGCTCGGCAGTCTGATTTTCAGGAGCCAGCCATTCTGGTTTATTGAACCAGTCCTTTGAAGGCATATCGGCAACCCAAGGATGTTCGAAACCGCAATGGTTGAAAATCATATCCATCACAATCTTCAAACCTTTCTTATGAGCCTCATCTATCAGCTGCTTATAATCGGCATTGGTTCCGAAACGTGGGTCTACACGATAATAATTGGTGGTAGCATAACCATGATAACTGCTGTTCTTGCCGTTACTTGGACTGTCGTTCTCCAAGACAGGGGTAAACCACAGAGCGGTAACACCCAACTGGTTGAAATAATCCAAGTGCTGGCGGATTCCCTCCAGGTCGCCACCATGGCGCAAACTAGGCTCTGCACGGTTGCAGGTCTTATCACGCATCGTCTTAAAGGCATCATTCTTCAGATTGCCGTTGGCGAAACGATCTGGCATCAGCATATAGAGCACATCCTCATTAGAGAAACCGATGCGCTTGTCGCCCGCCATCTCACGGTTTTTCAACACATACTTCACCTTCTTCGACTGTTTGCCCTGCTTGAAGTTGAGGGTCATCTCACCAGCCTTTGCCCCATCGAGGTTAAGATAAACCAGGAGATAATTAGGAGAATCAAGGCGGGCGATGCTGTCTACCTTCACACCCGGATAGTCTACCGTTACATCGGCATTCTTGATATCCTTGCCATACACCATCAGCTGGAGTGAAGCATCTTTCATGCCCACATACCAGTCGGTAGGTTCAATGCGGTTCACGTTGACCGCCGCATTCATACTTATTGCACTACTCATAAGCAATAAAGAAGCTATTATCTTTTTCATATTACACCTTATTATATATATAAACTATTTCTGATAAAGTATCAGGGCTGACTGAGGGGCAACCTCAACTTCCTTTCCCGAAACAAAGCCTAACCCTTCCTCGTTAATCACACCGTTGCAGCAAGCCACAATATAGCTACCCTCAGGAATCTGCATCTTCTTTGCCTCCTTATTGAAGTTATAGATCACGATGATGTTCTTCCAGGCATCAATGCCCTCCAGATTCTTGAGCTGGAAACCTACGAGACAAGTCTGCTGACAAGGCAGGAACTCCAGATGCTGACGTACCTTATCGCCTGTTGAAAGACGGAAGGCCGGATGATTCTTGCGGAGCTGGATCAGATTTCTGTAGAAGGTGAACGCCTGCGGATATTTCTGCAGATTGGTCCAGGTAAACTGGTTGATGCTGTCAGGAGAGTTATAGCTGTTGTGTACTCCCTTCTTGTCGCGGAGCATCTCCTCGCCGGCAAGGATGAAAGGAACACCCTGTGAAGTGAAGACGCAGGTCTGCGCAAGCTTATCGATGCGGAGCAACTCGGCAGTACGTATCGCTTCAGGGATATTCTTGTCGGTAAGAGATGCGATGCTTGCCTTCAGACGGTCTACCAGACACATATCGTCATGGCAGCTTACATAACTGATCTGCTCGGTAGGATTGTTGGTCCAAGGCTTCTTGTCATAGTTCACCTTTGTCATATCCACCTGCGGATGAGCAATGCCACCCACGATACCGAACTTCAGACTCTCCTCCTCGCCTGTAAGACCAGCCAGGAGCGCACCCTTATGGTCATCAGAGAAAGGACCACGGAGCGCATCGCGCATATCATCGCTGAAAGCACCGATGCCCTTGAGCTGCTGGGTATTCGCCTTCACCGCCAGTTTCTCGGTAGGATAAGCACAGCTGCCTGCACTCCATCCCTCACCATAAATATAGATGCTAGGATCGATGCGGTTTACCATCTCACGGATAGCCTGCATGGTTTCGATGTCATGAACGCCCATCAGGTCGAAACGGAAACCGTCGATATGATATTCGTCTATCCAGTATTTCACGCTCTCCAGCATAAACTGGCGCATGAGAGGCTTCTCTGAAGCAGTCTCGTTGCCACAGCCTGAACCGTCAGAATACTTACCGTCCTTGGTCTTGCGATAATAATAATCAGGATAGGTACGCTGGAAATTGCTGCCATTGATATCGAAAGTATGGTTATATACGGCATCAAAAATCACTCGAATGCCTGCCTTATGCAGCGCCATCACCATCTCCTTGAACTCCTTGATGCGGGTTGCTGGAGAATAAGGGTCGGTAGCGTAACTGCCTTCCGGCACATTATAGTTCTTCGGATCATAACCCCAGTTGAACTGTGGTTTGTCGAGTCGGGTCTCATCTATGGAAGCGAAATCGAATACAGGCTGGAAGTGGATGGCGTTGATGCCCAGATTCTTGAGATATTCGATGGCCTTAGGCTCGGTGAGGGCGAGATACTTGCCCTTATATTTCAAGCCGGATGTAGGAGAAATGGAGAAATCACGCACGTGAAGCTCGTAGACAACGAGATCGGCTGGCGATTTCAGGGCAGGACGCACGTCCTGATCCCATCCAGATGGATCGGTATCATACAAATCTACGATGGCGCCACGGTTTCCGTTCACACCTACTGCTTTGGCAAATGTACCTGGTGTTTCACCCTTGCCAATATCAAAGGTATAGAACTTTCCCTTGAGGTCGCCCTTTACTGTAGCCTCCCAGCGTTCATCGCCCAACTTCTTCATTTTCAACGTTTTATAAGCCTTTCCTCCCTGACCTTGCTTATAAAGTCGGAGGGTTACAGAAGACTTTTGGGCTGTTGGAGCATTCAGGATAAACATGGTTTTCTCCTTGGAATACATCATCTCATTGAATGTCTGCTGGGCATTCAATGAAGTTGGTAAAACGGTTGCTGTCAATGCTGCAATTATTAGTTTTTGGATATTCATATTGTTAAGTTGTTGTTATACAGGACATTAAAGCGAACTGAGCGAAGAAAAGTGTGACAGATTATCTACGCTCATTTTTAGCGTATTTCCGACCAACCGGACAGTTGGACGGAAATACGGAAATTATAGGCTTATTTAGCGAGCAAAGAGATGGCAAAACCACCACCACGTGCTTCATTAATCTTCAAAACATCACCCTTCTTCACAGTCTTGTGAACAATCTTGTAAGATTTAGGGTTCTTCTCGTAGTCAGCATTCTTGCCGTCCTGATAGATAGCACAAACATACTTCTTGCCCTTATCCAGGAAGTCGAGCTTTACTACGGCTGTGCGGGCTGCATCAGTCTTACCACCAACAAACCAGTTGTCGGTTCCCTTAGCCTTGCGGGCTACGGTGATATACTTGGCTGGCTCTGCCTCCAGATACTTGGAGTCGTCCCAGTCGCAAGCTACGTCGCGGATGAACTGGAAGGCATCATCATACTTCTCATAATGCTCTGGAAGATCGGCAGCCATCTGCAAAGGACTGTACATTACGAGATAGAGAGAAAGCTGACCACAGAGAGTGGTATGAACATAACTCTTATTGTTGCTCCACTCTGAAAGCTTGGTCTCAAAGATACCAGGAGTATAATCCATCGGACCACCCTGCAGACGAGTGAATGGCAACATGACGGTATGATAAGACTTGCTACCGCCAAATGCCTCATACTCTGTACCACGTGCACTCTCGTTACCCACCAGGTTAGGCCAGGTGCGGCAGATACCTGTAGGACGGGTTGCCTCGTGGGCATTTACCATGATATGATGCTTGGCAGCGGTCTCGATGACACGCTGGTAGTGATTGTTCATCAACTGGCTGTAGTGATACTCACCTCTTGGGATGATATCACCTACATAACCGGTCTTCACGGCATCATAACCATATTTGTTCATCAGGTTGAAGGCATTTTCCAGGTGGCGCTCGTAGTTGAGAGCTGCAGAAGATGTCTCGTGGTGCATCATCAGCTTCACGCCCTTAGAGTGAGCATATTCGTTGAGCATCTTGATATCGAAGTCAGGATATGGAGTCACGAAGTCGAAGACATCGAGTTTCTGATGACCGAACCAGTCTTCCCAACCTTCGTTCCAGCCTTCTACCAATACTTCCTGCAAACCGTTCTTGGCTGCAAAGTCGATGTAGCGCTTCACTTCCTCGTTGGTTGCACCATGAGTACCGTTAGGCTTGCACTTGCTGTAATCAGTAACGCCGAGACGCACAGATGGCAGATCGTTGGTATAGCTCCAGGTCTTGGTACCCACAATCATGTTCCACCATACACCGCAGTACTTGGTAGGATGAATCCAGGATGTATCCTTAATCTTGCAAGGCTCGTTAAGGTTCAATGTCAACTTGCATGAAAGCATATCACGGGCATCATCACTTACCATCACGGTACGCCAAGGGGTATTGAATGGTGTCTGGATAAATCCCTTTCTGCCCACGGCATCAGGAGTAAGCCAAGACTCGAAGGTCAATGTTTTCTCGTCCAGATTGAGGTGCATGGTAGGATAATCCAGACAGGCAGCCTCATGGATGTTGATGTAGAGTCCGTCCTTGGTCTTCATCTGGAGAGAGGTCTGAACACCGGTATCAGAGAAGACGGTGGTAGATGAATTACTCTTGTAAGCTTCACGGTTTTTCGCAATAATTGGGCGAATGCCTGTCAATGGAGTAATGTTGTAATCATACTCCTGTGTATCATAATCACCAGGAATCCAGTAAGCGGTATGATCGCCTGCCATGGCAAACTGGGTATGCTCCTCCTGGATGACAAAATAATTCAGACTTTCCTGTTGTGGGAACTCATAGCGCAAGCCCATACCATAATCATATACACGGAAACGGATGGTGATGTTACGCTTAGAAGCAGCCTGGTTCAGGTTTATCTCCATCTCGTTGTAATGGTTGCGGATGGTAGCGGTCTCGCCCCATACCGGCTTCCAGGTTTCATCGAAAGTCGATGTCTTGCTGCCAGTTTCTGTAAAACCATCCATCAGGCTGGTTTCCTCCATACCCTTAGAGGCATGTTTATCCTTAGCCAGTTCCAATCCTAAGTGGGATGGCTTACATACAGTCTTTCCCTTATAGCTCATCTCATAGGTAGGCTGTCCCTTTTCGGTCAAAGAGAATGTTACCGAGACGTTGCCGTTAGGCGACTTTACGGTCTGGGCTGCTGCCAACATAGGAAGCAAGAGACCCATCACTAATACATTCAGTTTTTTCATACTGTTCAGTTGTTGTTTATTCTTGTTTTTGAATCTTCGTTAGTTTATCTCAATCATTATCTGTTTATTCTTAAGATAGTGCAAAGATACAAAAAACAAAAATACCCTCCACATATTGGGAGGGTATTTTTCTGCAAATGAGTGTGCAAACGTTTGCACTGTATATATAATCATGTTAGTTAGACTCTTCCAGACTGCGAAATCATCTCTGTGATACTCTGCACGAAACGCTTGTCAGCAGCCAGATCCTCTATGTTGAGGTGCATGCGATAACGCCAGTAATGCTTAGGGTTAGCCGGGATATTGATACGCTCGGCATCGGCATCTGGTAGACGGAGAGCCTCATCGGTAGCCAACCAGTCCTGGATGCTCAATATGCAGAGCATGGATGGAGAGGTAAGATGGCGGCTGATGATGTCACTAGCCAACCAGCCTGGGAGTGGATGAGGTGCTGGTCCCTGACGGTAGAGCATCGTATTGTAATACTCCTGGGTACGCTGGACATTCTCATCCCACCACATGCGCAGAGTAGGCATATCGTGGCTCGAAATGGTACATACCGAGCGGTATGGGTTACGGCTCAGATGTCCGAACTTAACCGATGGATCCTTTGGCATGCTCTGGAGTTCCAGACTCAATATCTTCAACTCGTCCATTACCCAAGGCACACAGTCTGGCACCATACCGAGGTCTTCGGCACAAACCAGCATGCGGGTAGCCTGAACCAGCTTAGGCAACTTTTTCATCGCCTCCTGATACCAGAACTGGTTGTTGCGGCGATAGAAATAGTCGTTGTAAAGGCGGTTGAACGCAGCCTTGTCATTATCATAGAGCGACTCGTAGATAAAGTCGAGCTGGGCTGAGATACGTGGATGGAAGACGCCAGGGTTGGTATGATCGCGTACGAAGAGTACATCGCTAATCAGGGCATACAAGCCATCACGCAGCCAGAGTTCCTTCTCATCTGTTGCGTCAGCAAAGAGTGCTTCTACCTTGCGCTGGGTATCTACCTCAGGCTTCATCTGATAACGTTCGTCATCCAGACGGTCGAGATACTTCTCCTTTACCTCGCCGGCACGCTCATGGAACATACGGTCCAATACCCAATCGGTAATGAACGGACGGGTGAAACGGTCTTCCTGGAAGTGCAAACCATAGCTTTCTATCTCTTCACGGCTCATGGCAAGCGCCGGTGCAAACTGTCCGAGCAATCCATGTACGCTATGTACCGGAATCTCCCAGATACGGAAGAAGCCCAATACGTGGTCGATGCGGTAAGCATCAAAATATCTTGCCATGTTCTTGAAACGGCGGTTCCACCACTGGCAGCCATCCTTCAGCATCTCAAACCAGTTATAGGTAGGGAATCCCCAGTTCTGACCATTGACAGAGAAGTCATCAGGTGGAGCACCCGCCTGACCATTGAGGTTGAAGTATTTTGGTTCCGTCCATACATCGCAACCATTGCGGTTTACGCCGATTGGAATATCACCCTTCAAAATAACGCCCTTAGCCTTGGCATGCTCGTGAGCCTCCTGCATCTGTCGGTCCAGTACGAACTGTACGAAATAGAAGAACGCCACGTTCTTGTAAGCAGCAGTCTTAGGGTCGGCAAGCGCCTTGCGCTCAGCCTCATCCCATACCTGATGATCTGGCCACTGGTTGAAATCAGCCGTACCATTCTTATCACGCAGGTATGAATACTGTGCGTAAGGAACCAGCCACAGTTCAGTATCCTGGAAGAAAGCCTTATATTCGGCTGTCTTCATCATCTTTCCACCTTCCTGATTGAAGATTTGGCGCAAATAATTTATCTTGAAATCATTTACTTTCTCGTAATCTATCTTATCCAGTGCGTTCAACTCAGCACGTGTCTTCTCAGCCTCAGCACGAGCCTTGGCATTCTTCAGCTCAGGGAGAGCATGGAGGTCGGCATACTGCGGATGAATAGCGAAGACGCTGATGCAGCTGTATGGATAACTGTCGGTCCATGTATGAGTGATGGTGGTATCATTGATAGGAAGGAGCTGGAGCACCTTCTGACCGGTAGAAGCCACAAAATCAATCATGGTCTTCAGGTCACCGAAGTCACCGATACCGGCACTCTTACGGGTACGCAATGAGAATACAGGCACCTGCGTTCCGGCAAGTTTGCGGTTATACAGAGCGAAGGAAGCCTGGTCGAGTTCATAAGATACCAACTCACCTGCCTTCATCTCCGGCAAATCCACGGTTCTGTTCATGCTGTTTTCCCAGAGAAGCTCGTTCTTTGCATTTCTGAAAGCCACGAACTTAAACTCCAGATGACTGTCCTCAAGATGAGTCGCATCAATATCAGCCACCCATTCATTATAGGTATGCTGAGTCATCGGAAGAATCTTCTGCACATCCCAAGCACCCAAAGCTTTATCTGCACCCAATACACCCAGACGCTCACCATCGCGAAGCTGAGGAGCACGGACAACCAAACGTACAATCTTACTGCCCGTTTCCGGCTTCATCTCCTGTGGAGCCTGATGATTGATGCAATCGGTAAAGGCACTGCTGTAGAGGTAAGCATCCTCTGGCATAGCCTTCCAATGATCGTAAAGGGTATAAACCGCAGCCTTCCTGGCATTTACATCGAGCTGATGCTTAATCATAAGCCATTCGGTCTTGACTGCTCTTCCTTCACGTTCTACACTATAATAATAGGTATACGATTTTTCTGGTGATTCAACACACCAGTCGCATGCCCATCTTTCACCATCTGTTGTCTCGAGAGGAAGTTTCAGTTCACCTTCCTCCGTCTGAATGTTTACGACGATCTGTTCGCCGAACATTGCTTTATACTCAATATTAAACTGTACTGTCATAAGACTCTTAAAGGCTCTTGAAAATGTTATAATTTATATTTGCTGCTACAAAGGTAAGAAAAACGTATGAAAAACGTACCAGAAATTTGCATTTTTTCTCACACAAACCTTGCAAACGTTTGCACATTCCCCACTCCGTAGAAACAATCAATTAATCGTTCACTCTGTTACTTACACCTATTTCTTATACTTGATAATACTCACAGACAGCGCACCCGCAATCAGCAGGATACCTGCCACAATCATCATATCGCTCTGATGAGAACCCACCAGACTCAGGACAGTTCCACCGCAGATGGCAGCCACAATCTGAGGGATACAGATAGTTCCGTTAAACAGACCGAGATAAGCACCCATGTGACCATATCCCTGCAAAGCATTGGTAACAAAGGTGAAAGGCATCGCCAGCATGGCTGCCCAACCGGCACCAATCATCAGGAACGGAATAAACTGCAGATACTGGTCATGCAGGAATGGTATCAGGGCAAAACCCACACCACCGATAACCAGACTGACAGCGTATGCCACCTTCGTATTCTTAAACAGAGGGAGAATCACAGCCCAGATAACACTACCTACAGCCTGAACTGCAAAGAGAATGCCCACCCAGTTGCCTGCCTCCTGGAATGCTTCAGAAGCAGGATCGGTCGTATTCCATACGGTTTCAGCGATGGCTCCCGTAGAATAATTCCAGAGATAAAGGAAACCAGCCCAGCAGAAGAACTGAACCAGTCCCACCTTCCAGAAGGTAGATGGCGCCTTGCGCAGCAAAGTAATCCAACCGGCCTTGTCTTCAGAAGCCTCAGCATTAGGATTCTTCACTCTTTCCTCTTCACTCTTCGCTTCATTATACTCCGCATACTGCTGTGGATTCCACTCCTTCACCTTCATCGTGGTGTAGATAACACAGAGAATCAGGATAGCCGCACCGATATAGAACGACCAGATGACAGAATCAGGAACCACACCCTTCTCAGCATAATTTTTGATACCGAGGAAGGTAAAGAGGAATGGGAAGATATATCCGGCTACAGAACCGGCATTGCAGAGGAAACTCTGGATAGAGTAAGCCTTTGCTTTCTGTTTTTCATTTACCATATCGCCTACCAGCATCTTGAACGGCTGCATCGCCATGTTGATGCTCGTATCGAGGAACATCAGTGCTATCAGTCCGAAGAGCATCGCACCGCTCACGGTCAGTCCGAGCGAACCGGCGTTCGGGAGCAGGCACATCACCAGGACGGCAATCGTAGCACCCACAAAGAGATAAGGGATGCGGCGGCCGAAGCGGCACCACGTCTTATCGCTCAACGTGCCCACGATAGGCTGAACCAGAATTCCCATCAGAGGAGGGAGAATCCAGAAATAACTCAAGTTGTGTGGGTCAGCACCCAACGTTGCAAAGATTCGGGAGATATTGGCGCTTTGTAGGGCGTAGGCAATCTGTACTCCGAAAAATCCGAAGCTCAAGTTCCAGAGCTTCCAGAAACTTAAATCAGGTTTTTGTTTCATCGTTATATTGTTTTTATATTTTTATCTTGTTGTTCCTCTCACCACGAGTCGTGTTCTCACCACTCTCTTCTCCACCTCATCTCTAGGGATGGAGCCTTCCACCTGACCAATCAGAATATTGGCAGCTTCCTCGCCTACGGCTACACCTCGCTGCTCAACCGTAGTAAGCATCGGGTCGCACGCCTTGGCACGGTCACCATTGGTGAATCCGCAGATGCTGATTTCTTCAGGCACCTTGAATCCCATGCGCTTGGCGGTATAGAGGATGCCGATTGCCGTATCATCATTGATGGCGAAGAAAGCATCCGGACGATCTTCCTCTATCAGAATATCCGGCGTTATTGCTTCGGCACTGGCACGGTCATCGCAGATCTTCACCCAGTCAGGGTTCTCCGTCAAACCATGCTTTACCAGCGCATCATGATAACCGTTATATCGGTTCTTGGAGATTTCCAGATTCATCGGCGAGCCGTAGAAGGCAATCTTCTTACAGCCCGTATCAATCATGTGGGTAACGGCAGTAAAGGCACCCATATAGTCATCTACTACCACTCGCGAGCAGTTCACGCCCGTACATATTCTATCATAGAAGATGAGCGGCACCCCATTCTGCAGCAGTTTTTCGAAATGGTCATACTGCTTAGTATCCTTCGCCTGCGAAACGATGATGCCACAAACCTTGTTCTGATAGAAGTCTTCACAGATGGCCACCTCCTTATCGTAACGCTCGTTACTCTGCGCCACCATCACGCGGTAACCTCTGGCTCTAGCCTCTTCCTCTATACCCGAAAGCACCGACATGAAGTAATAGTGTACCACCTGAGGCACAATAACTCCAATCACCTTCATCGGCTTCACCTTATTATGTCTTAAAGCTTCACCCAGGAAATTAGGAAAGAAGTTATGTTCACGCGCGTATTTCTGAATACGCTCCTTTTGGGCAGTACTGATACGAGAACTGTCCTTCAATGCTCGGCTCACCGTGGCAACACTTACGCCCAGGTTGCGAGCAATATCTTTCATTGTTATTGTTTCTTTATCGCCCATTGCTATTAGTTGTGCTGCAAAATTACGAAATATCCTCAATATTGGTCAGAATTCATTGACATAAATCAAGTAAATTCTGTGCAAACGTTTGCACAAAATAAATAACGGAATTAACATAAAAATAGTACAACATAAGAGAAAAGAACTTAATTTTGCACACAGAAACGACAAGTTTATGGGCAAGCGCCCCATTCCTACCTTATATAATATAAGTAAGATGCCAGAAAGACTAAACAAGAGCCAGAACGACATTTTGAGTAGGAACGACAACAACTTAAGCCAAGAAGAAAAGAAGAAAAAGTAGATAAATAAATATAATTCATTAACTTAAAAATCAAGCAAATGATGAAGCAGGTAAAAATTAAATTGCCTCTCAGAGCGTTGACCCTAGCAAGCGGTCTGCTTCTGACGGTGAGTTCCTTTGCGCAGACAAATGCAGTTAAGGGACATGTGAAGGATGCTTCTGGTGAGCCTATCATGGGTGCTACCATTACAGTTAACGGTAAGGCAGTGGGCATTACCGACATGGATGGTAACTTCTCAGTTGATGCAGCGCCAGGTGCCAAGATTACATTCACCTATCTGGGTATGACACCACAGACTGTGAAGGCATCTAGCAACATGAACATTACCTTGGAAGATGACTCTAAGTCTTTGAACGAAATCGTTGTCATCGGTTATGGTGTGGCTAAGAAGAACGACTTGACCGGTTCGGTTACTGCCCTCAAGCCAGATGAAAAAAACCATGGTATTATTACTTCTGCTCAGGACATGATCCAAGGTAAGATTGCAGGTGTAAACGTAAACTCTGCATCAGGTGCTCCTGGTGATGGTGCTCAGATTCGTATTCGTGGTGGTGCTTCTTTGACAGCAAGCAACAACCCATTGATTGTTATCGATGGTATGCCAATGGATAACAATGACACTAAGGGTGTTAACAACCCTCTGTCTCTTGTCAATCCTAATGATATCGAGAGCTTCACTGTATTGAAGGACGCTTCGGCAACAGCCATCTATGGTTCGCGTGGTTCTAACGGTGTAATCATCATTACAACAAAGAAGGGTCGCAGCGGTCAGAAGCCTCAGGTTTCTTACAATGGTACTATATCTGTAAGTACTATTGCCAAGAAGCTGGATGTGATGAACGCAAAAGAATATGTCGACTTCATCAAGAATTATTACGGCGAGGATTCTGATGCCTACAAAGGATTAGGTTGGAAGGAATACAACGAGGACGGTACTCCTAACTATGCAGCAGGTACATACGATACCGACTGGCAGGACGAAATATATCGTGCTGGCATTAGCCATGAGCATAATGTAAGCCTTACTGGTGGCATCAACAAGCAGTCTTGGTCTATGCCTTATCGTGTCAGCGTAGGCTACACCGGCCAGGAAGGTATCTTGAAGGGTTCTGACTATAAGCGTGTTACCGCAGGTTTCAACATCAATCCTTCATTGCTCGACAAGCACCTCAACCTGAACATCAACGGTAAGTATTCTTACTCAAAGACTGTTCCTGGTGGAACAGATGCTGTTGGCGCAGCTATCAACATGGATCCTACTCGCCCTGTAAAGAGCAACGACGAGAAATTCAAGAACTGGGGAGGTTATTGGCAGTGGACAGAACCTACTTCAGTATTCGACCCAACATTCCCATACCAACTCAAAGATCAAGCTCCTGTAAACCCAGTAGAAAAGGTGGAGAACTACGACTTCTACAAGAGTGCACACGTTCTCTTGGGCAACGTAGAGGCCGACTATAAGATTCATGGCTTCGAAGACCTCCATTTGCATGCCAACTTAGCCGGTGAATATACAACCGGTGGTGAATATAACACCAATAATCCTCAATCTACATACGGATACTACTATGGTGGCAATAGCGAGAACAAGGAGAAGAAGTACAACCTCTTGGCTACAGCTTATGCCCAGTATACCAAGGACTTCAACAAGGCCAACCACTTCGACATCATGGCTGGTTACGAGTATAGCCACATGAAATATTGGGGAGATCAATGGAGCAGAACCATGTTTCCATCTACCTACGAAGGAAAGAATGACAAGGGTGAACCTCAAGCTGGTACAGTAAAGTCATTCGATACAAGCAGATGGAGAGGCCAGACTTATCTCGTGAGCTGGTATGGTCGTGCCAACTATTCATTGCTCGACCGTTATCTCCTTACATTCACAGCCCGTTATGACGGTTCAAGCCGCTTTGCCGACGGACACCGTTGGGGTTTCTTCCCATCAGCAGCCTTCGCATGGCGCGTTAAGGAAGAAAGCTTCCTTAAGGATGTAAACGCTATCAGCGACTTAAAGCTCCGTCTTGGTTGGGGTAAGACAGGTCAGCAGGATACTGGTAAAGAGTATTACACCGCTACCTATGCAAAGAGTACAAGCAATCACCACCTCTATCCTATCGGTGCCGACAACACTGGTGTGCTCTATCGCCCGTTGGCTTACAATGACGAACTGACATGGGAGACAACCACAACATGGAACGTAGGTATCGACTATGGTATGTTCAACCAGAGATTGACCGTAAACCTTGATGCTTACTACCGCAAGACAACCGACTTGCTCAGTACAACTACCATTGCTGCAGGTCAGAACTTCGACAATTCCCTCCTTATGAATGCAGGAACATTGGAGAACAAAGGTTTTGAGGTTGCTATCACAGGTCGTCCTATCCAGACAAAGGACTGGTTCGTAGAACTTAGCGTTAACGCTGCCTACAACAAGAACGAGATTACAGAGCTTGCAGGCGGTCGTGATTTGATGGAAGCAGGAATGCAGGTAGGCCAAAACCAGGCTATCACCTATCATAAGGTAGGAAAGCCAGCCAACTCATTCTTGGTATACCAGCAGGTATACGACCAGAACGGTCGTCCTATCATGGGCTGCTATGTAGACCGCGATGGCAATGGATCAATCGACGAGAACGATAGATACTTCTATAAGAATATCATAGCTCCTTGGACAGGTGGTTTCAGTTTCAAGATTTCGTACAAGAACTGGGATCTCGGTAGCAACTTCCGCGCAAGCTTAGGCAACTATCTCTACAATGGATACGCAGAAAATGTGGTAAACACTAAAGAGATTTGCAGCGCTAAGGGATATTACAAGAACACTACAAAGGATATAGCAGCTTTAGGCTGGACTTCTTACAACTATCCTCTTACCGACTACTTTGTACAGAACGGCAGCTTCTTGAAGTGCGACAATATCACATTGGGCTATAACTTCAACAACCTGTTGAAGGGTGGCAACTATAAGGGTATGTCAGGCCGTATCTACGCCTCATGCTCTAACGTATTCACTATCACAAAGTACAGCGGTATCGACCCTGAAGTAAACTCTGGCAAGGACGACAGCATGTATCCACGTTGCCGCACATTCTTGCTCGGTCTGAACCTCAACTTCTAACAATTATAAATAGATTTCGATATGAAACTCAATAAATTCAAAACAATTGCCCCTGCAGTAGCTCTTCTGCTTACAGCAAGTTTGAGCTCTTGTATGGATGATTTGGACAAGGGAAACATTAATCCTAATGTTGACGGTACTCCAAACATTACTGGCTTGTACAGCAAGTGCTACGCTGGTCTTATCATGGAAGGTAATGACGGTAATGCCGATTTCACTATCGACGACGCTGGTAAGTCAACCCTTCTACGCAACCTGTTCAACTTCAACGAGATACCTACCGATGAAGCAATCTGCTGGTGGTCGGATGGCGGTATCACAGATGTTGCCTACAATAAGTTCGATCCAGGTAATGCTACATTGAAGAACTTGTACTATCGTCTGATGTCAAACATCTCTTACGAGAACCACTTCTTAAGTCTTGACGCTGCCAAGGCAGAGCCAACCAAGTATGCAGAGGTGCGTGTACTTCGTGCCTATAGCTATTTCTTGATGCTCGACTTCTTTGGAGACCCGACATTCATTGACAAGATTTCAGCAGAGACACCACGTCAGGCCCACTCTTACAACTCTAAGTTTGAGGAAGGCAAGGACTACACTCGTGCCGAGCTTCTTCAGTTTGGCCGTGAATTCTTGTTCAACTGGGTAGAAACCGAATTGCTCGCAGCTGAGCCAGACTTGTTGGAAGCAAAGCCTGAGACAGATACAGATCCAGACTATGGCCGCATAGACAAAGGCACATGCTGGTTGCTCTTAAGCCGTCTGTACCTCAATGCTGGTACATACCTCAACAACGATGGTCAGAACAATCCTCATTGGGATAAGGCTCTCGAATATGCTGAGAAGGTTATCAACTCAAAATATGCCCTCTTCGATGACAGCAAGATATCTGCAGAAGCCAAGGCTAACGGATACAAGCCATACGACTTGCTCTTCATGGGCGACAACGGTTCGAATGGTGCAAGTTGCGAGGCTCTTCTTCCATTGATGCAAGATGGAGAAAAGACTCAGGGATATGGTGGCTCTCTGTTCTATGTAGCTGCTCTTTGGGATGATACTATGGGTACAGTTGCAGATAAGGGCCCTGCCACTAGTGAAAAATGGCAAGGTATGCGTGTTCGTCCACAATTCGTAGAGAAGTTCTTCACCGATCCTACAGTTGTTGTAAACAAGTCGGCAAAAGAAATTCGCGATATGAACGTTGACGACCGTGCTATTCTTTGGGGTAAAGATCGTACCTTGGAACTTGGAGATAACGACAAGTTTGCTTCGGGTATTGCAACACCAAAGTGGAATAACAACTATTCTACTAACGGTACTCCTCACGACAGCAAAAATGTCGACATCGACTTCTTCCTCTTCCGTGTAGCTGAGGCCTACCTCAATGCAGCAGAGGCAGCGATGCACCTCAATGATGAGGCTAAGGCTAAGGGTTATATCGACGCTCTGCGCAATCGTGCCCACGCCGCCGTACGTTCTTCTTACACTCTTAACGATGTTCTTGACGAGCGTGCTCGCGAGCTTTATTGCGAAGGTCAGCGCCGTACCGACTTGATTCGTTTCAATCAGTTTGGTGGACAGGCTACATACAACTGGGATCTTAAGGGTGGTAGCCCTAAGGGTACAACATTCGCTAAAACCTATAATCTATATCCTATCCCATCTTCAGAGATTCTTTCTAACAAGAAGCTGAGACAGATCGACGGATATAATGAGGTTCAGAACTAAAGTATAAAAGTAAAAATATAACTATAAAAGTAAACGCAATATGAAGAATAAATATTTGATGGGTGCTCTGCTTCTCGGCATCATCAGCTTATTCGCATCATGTTCGGATGACAACGACTCAAACCCTACGCTTATACAGCCTACTGAGTTTACGTTGAATACTCCTGAATATGCAAATTCGACTATTGATTTGGAAAAATCTACTGGTCTTGAGCTTACATGGTCACAGCCTAAGTATACAGCAGACAATGCTCCTATCAATGCGACATACGAGGTACAGGTATCTCCAACCAACTCCTTCACAGTTTCTACTGATGAAGCTGCTGCAGATGAGAGTGGCGAAAAGGTTCCAGACTACGCTGTTCTTAGCAACACTACACAGAAATGTGACATCTCTGCCTCTGCCGAAGAAATGGACAAGGCATTGGTAAAGATACTAAAATGGACTGAAGAGAATGTTCCTGCCGAGCAAGAGATGTACGTTCGTGTTAACGCTTATATCCTTGAGGATACAAACCATCTGAACCCTATCGCTTCAAACTCAGTAATGCTCAAAGTAAAGCCTTACTACATTGAGTTGAAGGATGCTACACCAACAATGTGGTATCTTGTAGGTAACATGTTCGGCGCTAAGTGGGCTAACGATAAGAACATTGGAGTAGACGCACTTCCTATGTTCCTTAAGCCAAACTTCGCTTACGACAAGAAGACTGGTGCTGGAGAGATTGAATACACCAACTTCTTCCTCACTGGTGATTACAACGATAAGGCCGAGAGCGCTGAAGCTGGTTTCAAGATTATGCCAGCAAGCTTCAACTGGGATTTCAGTATGAATGCCGATGCTGCTCAGAAGGGTACAATCGTATATCGTGGTAATGGCGGTGGTGACGGTGGTCATATCGTAGCTCCTGCAGAAGGTTACTACACCATTACAATCAACACTGCTAACAATACAGCCAAGATGGAGGAGTACAAGGGTGAAGTAAAGGACTATGGCACTATCCAGATTACTGGTTCATTCAATGAATGGGCAGACACTCCAATGCTTCCTTACAACACAGAGGGTGTTGAGAACCACGCTTGGTACTACGTAATGGAAGTTCCTGCTGGCGATCCAATACAGTTCAAGTTCAAGATTGCAGGTTCTTGGGATACTAGCTGGGGCTATGGAGCAGAAGATGGCGATATAAACATGTACGGCAAATGTGATCTTAGTGGCAAGAACATCGGATTGGCAGAAGGCAAGTATGTCATCTCATTCAACGATATCACTGGTGCATTCAGCATCGTTAAATTGTAAATCATTAAAGTATAGACAATTATGATAAAAAAAATATTATTGGGAATGACCCTTCTGATGTCTATGGTGTCTTGCACCGAGGACTACACAGATTGGGGTAACCCACAGACAAATCCTCAGAAGGAAGCTGTGGCATTCGGAGATGGTAGCGTAACTCCAGTTGATGTCATCAACTTGGCTGACGTTAAGACAGAGAAGGTAAAAGTGGCGAGCATTGTTGCTCCCACTTCTTCCAACGCTGCTTATACACCTAATTATAAGATTAACTTCGACGGTCAGTCATTCGACATTGATGCTGATGGCAACATGGCAACAGCAGATTTGACTAGCTATATCGTAAATCAGTATGGCAAGCGTCCTACAGAGCGCGACATTGATGCTACTCTTGACGCATGGGTAAGCAATGGCTCAACAGCCGTGAAGATGGCAACATCTGCAACATTCCAGGTAAAGGCTATTCCTGAGGCTCCGGTTATTGATGCGGGTTACTACCTCGTTGGTGATATGTTTACTATAAAAGATGGAGAAACAGAAGTACTTAATGGCTGGACGAAAGAAGCCGCAAAGGCATTCAATCACAGCGACAAGGACGTGTATGAGGATCCGATCTTCACCGTAAGCTTCGAGACTAAAAAGGCTGACCAGTACTGGAAGATTATTCCTAAGAAGAACATCGACTCTGACGACATTTGGGCTCCCGGCGTAGTAGGTCCTAAGGTTGACGGCGACGACAGCATGACAGGTTTGTTGACCAACGGTGACGCTAAGGCTGGTAAGATTGCCAAGGCTGGTAAGTATAAGCTCACTATCAACATGATGGACTACTCTTATACCATAGAGGAGGTTAACTACGATCCATTCATTTACTTCATCGGCGCAACTGACGGCTGGACAAACGCTGAGCAGAAGCTTGCTCTCGTAGACGATGCAAAGGGAGTATACACTGGTTACCTTTATTGTGCCGACCCTAACGGTTGGGGCAATCAGTTCAAGTTCCAGCGTGTAGCCGGTAGTTATGATAATGAGATAAATTCTGGTGCATTCAGCACATTCTCTGGTGCAGCAACCAGCGAAGGTGGAAACATCGGCGTTAACGCAGGAGAAGGTGTATACTACTTCGATGTTAATCTTGGAGAAGGCACTATCACAGCCACTAAGGTTGAGACCATGGGTATCATTGGTGGTTTCAATAATTGGGATGGCGACGCACCAATGACATGGAATGCTGAAGAGTATTGCTTCGAGGCAACATTCGAGGCACCAAATGTAGGTGTTACTGCCGATGGTTGGAAGTTCCGCGTAAATGGTGATTGGGCCATCAACCTCGGTGGAAGCCTCAACAACCTGACAGCAGGTGGTGACAACATTACAGTAGCAGGCAAAACTGTCAAGTTGTATCCAACAAGAAAGACAAAAGACAATATCTACTGCACAGTAGAATAAGTATTTGTTTCATCATAATAAAAATAGTATAACCAATAGGCGGCTCTCAATTCCGGGAGCCGCCTATTTTTCTTTCTCCTCATCCTTTTCAAGTATTTTTTCCCTAAAACCTTGGAAGTTACGAGGAAAAGTCGTATCTTTGCATAAGAAAAGCTATAAAAAAGAAATTATGGGACATCAAGAAGATATTGTAAAAACTGAAAGTAAAATCATTGTCATCAGGGATACGCAAGCCATCCTTGACAGAGATGTTGCGGAATTGTATGGAGTAGAAACCAGAGATATAAACAAAGCGGTTAAAAATAACCCCAAAAAGTTTCCCCCTGGTTATATTATTGAACTGAATAGCAGCGAGAAACAGGAACTGGTGGAAAATTTCCACCGGTTCAATACCCTCAAGCATTCCACTGTTGCACCTCACGCATTTACTGAACAAGGACTTTATATGCTTGCCACTATTCTGAAAGGTGATTTAGCCATCAGTACAACCATTGCCATCATTGATACTTTCACTCAACTTCGCAAATTGGCAAGAACTATAGATAAGGTGAATGAAGATGCAAAGGAGCATGGCATTTTACCAGACAAAGCAACAGAAGGTAAGATACAAGCTGCCATGAACGAAGTCTTCGCAGATAAGCTGCCATTAAAAATGCGCAGATTGACTTTTGGGGTAAATTTAGGAGTGCTGAAATTTTCTATAGAAACCACAAGAGAATCTAAAGAATAAAACAATATAAAAAGGAGGAAAGAATATGAACATGTTTGAACAGATGCCATTCAGCGAGAAGTATCCAGTCTTCCGCAAGTTGGCAGAAATAGGCGACCTACGCAAGCTCTCCCGAGAGAAACTAGAGCTGTATGACGAGGACATCAAGAATATGCGTGATATATATGCCACCAGAAAGTTTAGTGCTTCATTCTGCTACTTCAACCACTTCATTCTGCCAACGCAACCATATTATTCTGCTACTTCAGCCACTTCATTCAGCCAACGAAATTGACTCTTCCACCCAGTGAAGTCGTATCCTCCACCCAGTGCAGTCGTATCTTTAACCCAGCGCAGTCGTATCTTTAACCCAGCGCAGTCGTATCCGTAGACTCAATGAAACGTATGAACTTGCGCAATGACGTACATGATGCGAAAGAGGCTCACTTGATGGGAACCAGGATGCTTCTGAAATTACGTCCCGACGTATCTGTTACTGCGTCGGGACGTATCTTTTGCTGCATCGGGACGTAGCAAATGCTGCATCGGGACGTAATTTTCACTTCCTCAGTTGGCTATGATTCCTCCTCTCACCAGCCATTTCGCAAAGAAGCGGTCACTAACCAGATAGCCAGTCGGAGTCTTGCTTACCAGCTGCTTATCTACCAATGCCTTTAATGCCGTTCTCACGCTGCTCGTAGCTGGAAGATGGTGGGTGCTGATAAACTGCTGGCTCAACGGCGAAGATACCAAATGCTCACGAGCTATCGCCCCCAAAAGCATCTGCTGGTTCTCGGTTAGCCAGGCACAATAGTTCTGATAAGTCATCGCCTGCTCCTCAATCAGTTCCAGAATCACCTCATCTACCAGAGACTTCGTAATCTCGGAAGAAGCATGCTCGTAGATGCCATGCAATATCGACTGCACATACCAGGTTAGACGATCAGACTGCTGATAAATATAAGAAAAGGTAGATTCATCTATCGACCTGTGCTGAGATGCCAACAAGCGATTGGCAAACTCCCGATACACCTGCTCCCCGATGCAAGGCAAAGACAACACCAGCGAACTCTGAAAGAATGGACGGTTTGCCGACAGAAACATCTCCTGCATCATGTGCTGCTGACTGCCCGAAAACACGAAATATACATTCGGCAAAAACTGGATATAAGAACGGATCATCGCCTCAACCCCATCCTCCGGATAACTTAATATCTGCTGAAACTCATCAATGGCAATGTAGCATCGCTTTCCCGATTGCTTCAAATACTCAAAGATTCGCTTCAAACTCTCCTTCCCTTCACTCGGTTTCAAGTCTAAAGAGAAAGAAGGAATGCCTGTCAATTCATCTATCGTCAGAGTAGGACGCCAGCTGCTGAAGAATTCCTGTACCTTCCGAAGGGCTGATTGGGAAACAGTATCCAGCTTTCCGATGATTTCAGAAGCCATCAGTTGCACCATCTGCTCCAGATTTTTGGTGGCAAAGATGTCGAGATAGAAACACTTCACTTCCGCGTATTGCTCCTCCATCTGATGGAATACATGATGAATTAATCCCGTCTTACCCATACGGCGTGGGGCAACCAACGTGATGTTACGTTCATTATGCAGCGAAGAAATCATTTTCTCCGTCTCTTTCTGGCGGTCGCAGAAATACTCTGCGCCCTTATAGCCATATACCACAAAAGGATTGTTCAATCTTGCCATATCTTGTTATCATTCATTATACAAACGTTCATTGCGCTTTTTACGCAACGCAAATTACGCAATAAAAAACGAGATAGCCAAATGTTTTCTAGTTTTTTAATAATAATTATCTCCTAAAGCCGCCTCTGATGTACAGGCAACGGAATAAGCAAAAATACTTCACACAGCATTACTGCGGAAAGGTAAAGGCTGAAGCTGCTAGCCCAGGGCATAAAAAAACTCCCACAGATTTCACAGATTCACACAGATTCATTATCTTTAACCCAAGTTTTACATAAACGAAAAATTTTTTTAAGCTATTTGGTGGCAAAGAAAATGCAAACGAGCGCAAAGAAAGCTTGCTTTCAATTTGCCGAGTGCAGCTTTTCTTATGCAAAGATACGACTTTATCCTGAAACTCGCAAGGATTTAGGGTGGAAAAGATTTTTTGAGAAGAAAATAGGCGGCTCCCGATATGTTCGAGAACCGCCTAGTAATCTCTTCTTATTCCTTCATTTTCTGGATTTCCTCCAGTGGAAGTTCGGTGGCTGTTGATACTTGCTCATCAGAAAGGCCCATTGACAGAAGGCGGCGAGCTGTGGCTAGCTTTTCTTTTTCCATACCTTTCGCCATACCTTTCGCCATACCTTTCGCCATACCTTTTTCCATACCTTTCGCCATACCTATTTCCATACCTTTCTTTTCATCAAACTTTCTGGTGGCATATATATCACGCATATTCTTGATGTCCTCGTCATACAGCTCTAGTTCCTCTCGGGAGAGCTTGCGGAGGTCGCCTATTTCTGCCAACTTGCGGAAGACTGGATACTTCTCGCTGAATGGCATCTGTTCAAACATGTTCATATTCTTCACTATATAAATCCAACAATCAAATATATCCATACACTCTGCCTCCGTGTGCTTGTCGAACAATGGCAGTTGGAGGTACACAATACGCATTCTGTCGGACACTCGCTGGCGTGTCTGCAAGTCGGTAAGCACCAGATCGGTGCGAAACTCCTTTAATATCGGACTTTGCGATACAAAGTCCATGAAACATACCGTATAGACTGGAGCTAAGTGGTAGTCCCAGATTCCACGGATGCCTTGCTGCACAATGGCACGTGCCGTGTAATACAATGCCCTGTCGGCAAAGTATTCCTGCTCTTTCTTCTGCATCTCTACGATGACATGCTTGCCTTCGTTTGTGATGCAATAGACATCGAAGACCACACCGCGGTCATCGGGGCGCAAGCCAAGTTTTTCGGTCTTGGCAAACGTCACGTCCTTGATTACCAACTCGTCTTCAAACAGTCCGTTGAGGAATGTGATCAGACATTCTTTCGTGTCTTCGCTTCCAAATATCCTCTTGAAAGCCCAGTCAACACGTGGGTCTATAAATCTTGCCATCTGCTTACGCTTTATAAGGTCGTGGACGCAATATTGCTATTCGTTGGCAAAGATACGACTTTTCCTCGTAACTTCCAAGGTTTTAGG
>ULQL01068566.1_pt1 | contig 27950 bp, 25 predicted proteins | sample 1954411 | NCBI WGS metagenome assembly ULQL01 (sample SAMEA4835654, study PRJEB28245) | human gut metagenome | biome: gut microbiome; material: fecal sample | place: Denmark | collected 2008 | reverse complement strand
TCGCTTCCGAAGTTATGTCTCATGCACAGTCCTATGCAGACACAGAAGCAAGATTCTCCATAATCCCCGAGCCGATGCTTTCTGCTGATCAGGGTGCTTACTACCACAACGTAGATAACCATGCTTCTTACTATGCAGTTCCTAAAACTTGTGCTGATATCGAAGTTATGTCCAACTTTATAGAAGTTTTGGCTTACCACAGCAGATATATCTCTTACAGAGAATACCTCAACCTCTACAAATACACATATTCTTCCGCAGCAGAAGATTCCGCTGAAATGGTTGACATCATAGTTCACTCCCGTCGTTATGACGCAGGTTATGAACTTAACTGGGGCGGTTTCGCTCAGACTTACACAGCCGACGTTACAGCCGGAAGCAACACAGTTGCTGAAAACGCTGCTAAGTTTAACAGACTTCTCCAAGATGCAGCAGCAGCATACCAGGAAAAGATCAACTCTTACAACGACGGTATAGCTTCCTGATTTTAAAGGAACAAATAAAAAACACACGGCAATGCCGTGTGTTTTTTGCGTTATGCAGTTCGATTGGGGCTTCTGCCCCACTCACCTTTCTTTCGGAGAAAGAAGACATATGAACTTCGCACCGAATGCACCACTTCATTGTGGCAAAAGTTTTGCGGATTTTTAAGGCGCTTTTAGGGGGAGCACCTTAAAGCAAGGTTTGGAACGCAGTTCCAACCATTTACGACAATTAAAAAGCACGGCGTTGCCGTGCTTTTTTCTGTGCATTATAAGTTGGGGCATCCGCCCCAAACCCTGACACAAAGGACTTTTCGTGAAAAGTCCTTTGGAATCTCAAAAGCTTCGCCAAAATAAATGAGTGTATTCGGCGCGAAAGTTTTGCGAATTTTCAAGGGGCTTTTTTCAAAAGCCTCTTGAAGCAAGGTTTGGAACGCAGTTCCAACCATTTACGATAATTAAAAAGCACGGCGTTGCCGTACTTTTTTGTGTGGATTATAAATTGGGGCTTCCGCCCCAAACCCGGACATAAGAAACTTTTCGAGAAAAGTTTCTTATGAATCTTCAAAAGCTTCGCAAAAACAAAGTGGTATGTTTGAGCGAAGTCCATATATCTCCTTTCTACGAAAGAAAGGTGTGTTTTTTGTCGAAAATGCCAAAGTCAAAATAAAAAACCTTTCTTATATTGACAAAGAAGCACAAAATGGTATAATATTTGTATATGTTGCGATAGTTCATTTTTGAATCATCGCGCATAAAAAATAAAAGGAGATTTTTTATGAAAAGAGCACTATCAATAATACTGGCACTAGCAATGCTCTGTTGTGTTCTCGCGCTTGCAGCGTGCGGAAACAACGACACTCCCACAACGACCAAAGGTCCGGAACCCACAGGTTCAGGCACGGAAGCGCCGACAACCGTTCCGACAGAAGAGCCCAATCTTGACGACTGGGAACAGGTTGCTTACAAAAAACGTCCGGGTTTCGAAAATGTAGACTTTGGTGACAAAGTATTTACGATCTCCGTTCCGGTAGCAAGAGGTGACGGTTGGGATAACTACGACATAGCTCCCAACGATGAAAATAGCCCGGATCCAATAGATCAGGCTGTTCTTCAAAGAAACCGCACCATCGAAGAACTCTACAAATGCACAATCGTTCAGAAAAACTCGGCTTCTCCAATTAACGAGCTGACAAACGACTTTGCAACAGGCAGAAATACTATCGATATGATCGCCGACCGTTATACACTCCCTGTATATCCAAACGGCAACTTCTATAACATAAACAGACTCAATCTCGATCTCTCAAAAGTTTGGTACGACCAAAACTTTATAAGAGATATGACGATAGACGGAAAACTCTATGGGCTTTCAGGAGACTTTGCCATAGAATCATTCGACGCAACATGGGTCATGTATGTCAACCTCGACGTTCTTGAACACAATGAAAAAACAAGCGATATAAACATATTCGAACTTGTCCGTAATTACGAATGGACAATAGATAAACTTCTCGAAATCATTCGTCTCGCTCAGATAAACGGCGGCAGCGATGAAATGACTCTTTCCGATACAGATGATGTATTCGGTCTTATATCTTCCGACGTTCAGGTTACCGGTCTTTATATAGGAAGCGGTAACGTATACGTCAAAAAGACAGACGACGCAGGCGGCAAATCTTCTTTCCAATCCGGATTTAATAACCAGTCCGCTGTTGACGTAACAGAAACAATTCTTGAAATTCTTGCAGATCCCGCTGTTGCTATACCTACCTCCTACACAAAAGTAAGCCCCGCATTCACAAACGGTCAGACACTTTTTGCTTCCGAAGTTATGCGCAACGCTCAGTCTTTTGCAGATACCGACGCAAGATTCTCCATAATTCCCGAGCCAATGCTTAATTCTGAGCAGCATGCTTATTATCATCATGTAAACAGCCACGCTTCTTACTATGCAGTTCCAAAAACCTGTGCGGACATCGGTGTTATATCCAACTTTATAGAAGTTTTTGCATACCACAGCAGATATATATCTTATAGAGAATACATCAACCTCTACAAATATACATACTCCTCCGCGGCAGAAGATTCCGCTGAAATGGTTGATATCATAGTTCACTCACGCCGTTACGACGCAGGTTATGAGCTTATGTGGGGTCATTTCTTCCAAACTTATGCGGCAGATGTTATAGCCGGATCCAACACCGTTGCCGAGAACGCCGCAAAGTTTGACAAACTCCTCAAAGATGCTGCAACAGCATATCAGGAAAAGATCAACGCTTACAACGACGGCATAGCTTCTTGATTTTATTAGAAAATGAAAAACACACGGCATTGCCGTGTGTTTTTTGTGTGCATTATAAATTGGGGCATCTGCCCCAAACCCTGACACAAAGGACTTTTCGAGAAAAGTCCTTTGGAATCTCAAAAGCTTCACCAAAACAAAGTAGTGCATTTGATGGGAAGTTCTTTTGCCTACCTTTTCTTTCAAGAAAAGTAGGTCGAGAAAAGTTTCTTGGAACTTCAAAAGCTTTGCCAAAACAAAGTGGTGCATTTGGCGGGAAATTCTTTGGCTTACCTTTCTTATAAGAAAGGTAAGTAAAAAAGACACGGTTTTCACCGTGTCCTTTTTTCATAACAAATCCCCACCCAGCCGTGTACGCTCAGATTAATCCCCTGCGTAAAGCAAGGACGGCGCCCTTCTCTTCTTGTTTTGTGCTCCCAACGTCCCGCAAAAATCGTGACAAAGCAGGATTTTTCGGGGAGGTCTGCATACCGGCAAAAAGCAACAGGCTCCAATTGTAAGGTGTAGGTATAATGCAGAACATATCACGAGAGGGGCAGGAAATTTATCATATACAAATTATATGCTGTAAGATAATTTATTATTCGTCGTTTTCGATTTCATCGTAATCTATTTCGGAAAAAAATTCGTCCTCTATAAGATCGGCAACATAGTCATACTCTTCATCGTCATCTATCGTGACAAGATTTGTATCGCCGTCTTCCGCATCCTCAGCTCTCAAAATAACATATGATTCATCGTCGTTATCTTCAAGAGGAATAAGAGCATAATATTCTTTTCCGTTGTATTCCACTGTTCCTATGAGTTCAAAATCTATTTGAGATCCGTCCTCGTCGGTAAGAGAGATTATCTCTCTGTCATTATCACGGTTATTATCGTTCATGAAAATCTCCTAAAAGTATTTTCTTTACGTTTATATCGAAGCTGTCAAGCAAGGATAATATTTTCAAATCCGCCTGCAAAGCTTTAAGTCTTAGCAAGCTTTTCTTTCTGAATTTATTATACCGCAAAAACGCCTTTTAGTCAATATAAAACGAAAAGCATAGTCTGACATAATTTTGTAAAACAAACTAAAATAAAGCTTATTCTTTAATATATTTCCAATATTTCACAAGATAGTCAAGTCCCGACCAAATTGTCATAACTATCATGAATAACATAAGGACATACGATATTATGTGATTGTTAAACACCGCAACATCGAACGCCGGCTCTATAATAGCGAATATTATAAAGAACATCTGAGTCGTTGTTTTTATCTTTCCGAGCATCGCCGCCGCGATAACAGAGCCGTCCGCGCTCGCCGCGACAAGACGCATAGATGTAACCGCAAGCTCGCGGAAAATAACGATAGATGTGGCAAACACAAGGAGTATGCCGTATACGCCTTCCCCTGCCGATGTAAACGAAAGGCAAAGAAGCGATGCCATAACTATAAACTTATCCGCAAGAGGATCGAGAAATTTTCCGAGATTGGTTACAAGCCCGCGCTTTCTCGCAATTTTTCCGTCGAGAAAATCGGTAAAAGAGGCAATCGCAAATATCGCCGCTGCGATTATGTATCTCCACATGCCAAGCCCGAAGTCGCAAAGATAAACGACCATAAATACAGGAACAAGGATGACTCGCATAAGTGTAAGTTTATTCGGAAGATTCATAAAAAACGTCCTTTCTTTATTATCTTACAATATTTCCGATAAGGTCGTAATCAACGACATCATCGATTTTCACATCTACAAATTCGCCGGGTTTTATGCGTTTTTTGCCGATTTCGGGACGGAAATATACCTTTGTATCTATATCCGGTGCATCGGCGGTTCCTCTGCCGTAGTAAACTTCCGCCGCGGGATCATATGCCTCGCATATAACCTTAACGGTCTTGCCGATAAGCTCGCGGTTTTTCTCCTCGGTTATATGGAGCTGTTCGCGCATTATGATGTCGTATCTCTCTTGTTTTACCTGCTCGTCGACCTGATCCGGCATATCGTAAGCCGGAGTGTCCTCTTCGCGGGAATATGTAAACGCGCCGAGTCTGTCAAATTTCGTTTCCTTTACAAATTCGCAAAGTTCGGAAAATTCCTCTTCGGTCTCTCCCGGGAATCCGACCATGACCGTCGTTCTTATAACGATATCGGGGACGGCTTTGCGAAGTCTCGATATAGTATCCCGGATCATTTTCCCGTCGCCGTGCCTGTTCATTCGCTTTAAAACAGTGTCGCTTATATGCTGTATAGGAAGATCGATATACTTTACAAGACGGTCGTTTGTTCTGAATTCTTCAACGAGTTCATCCGTGATCTTATCCGGATAGCAATAAAGCAGTCTTATCCACGGAATCGACGTACCCTCGCATATTTCGCGTACAAGGCGAGCGAGAGAATACTCTTTGTAGAGATCAAGCCCGTAACGCGACGTATCCTGCGCAATAATGTTAAGCTCTTTTACGCCGAGAGATTCGAGCTCTTTCGCCTCTGCGACAAGATCCTCTATCGGACGGCTTCTGAATTTTCCGCGGATCGCGGGGATAGCGCAATATGTGCACTTGTTATCGCACCCCTCCCCGACTTTAAGATATGCTGTATACTCAGGCGTTGTTACTATTCTTTCTCCGCCGAGCATACAGGAATTTTTGTCGCCGAAGTGACTGTATTTTTTGTTTTCGAGTACAGATTCGACCGCTTCTTCTATTCTGTCCACGCTTCCGACGCCGATTATAGCGTCTACTTCGGGCATTTCTTCAAAAATGCTATCGCGGTAACGCTCGGAAAGACAACCCGCAACCACAATTCCCTTCAAATGTTCGTGTTCTTTAAGCCACGCGATATCGAGAATATTGTCTATCGATTCTTTCTTTGCGCTCTCTATAAAAGCGCAGGTGTTTATTATCACTACGTCAGCTTCCGTTTCATCGGGGGTTATGGAATATCCCGCGGAAGCAAGTCTTGCGAGCATGACCTCGGTATCGAGAAGGTTTTTAGAGCACCCCAGCGATACAAAGCCGATTTTGATCTGATTTTTTTCCATATTGTAAACCTTCAAACTTTCAATAATGGTTTTTTCTCCGTCATTTTGATTAGAGCAATTTTTCCTGTCGCAAACACAGATTTTTCCGCCGGTTCGAAAGGCGGAAAATCCGTCTTTGGTTTTAAGAACGGCTGTATTTTGTGCCGTCGGGTGTATCCGTAAGAGTAATTCCTTTGGAGGAAAGTTCATTTCTTATCTCATCGGCGCGCGCGTAATTTTTCTCTTTTTTCGCGTTCTTTCTCTCTTCTATAAGAGCGAGTATCCATGCGTCGTCCTCAGAGCTTTCATTTTCCTCCGCCTTTGCATTTGCAAGACCGAGAGCAAGGACTTTATCGAAATCCTCGGCAACAGCGCGCTTTGTGGAATCCGATATACTGTCCTTCAACATATCGTAAAGAACCGTAAGTCCCTGCGCCGTATTTATATCGCTGCCGACAGCTTCTATAAATTTTTCGCGGTAAGCTTCGACGACCGCCTTATCGGCTTCTCCGTCATCTTTAAGAGCGGTTATACGCTTTATGAGCTTGTCGTATGCCGCCTGCGCGTTTCCGAGCGTCTCATAAGAGAACACGAGCGGTTTGCGGTAATGGCTCTGCAAGCAGAAAAGTCTGTATGCGAGCGGTTTATATCCCTTTTCTTCGATAAGAGAAAGCGTCAGGAATTCTCCGTTCGATTTGCTCATTTTTCCTCTTTCATCGTTGAGGTGCTGAACATGATACCAGTAATTGCACCATTTGTGCCCGAGGTAAGCTTCGCTCTGCGCTATCTCATTTGTGTGGTGCGGGAAAATATTGTCCACTCCGCCGCAGTGTATATCGAGATATTCACCGAGGTTTTTCATGCTTATGCAAGAGCACTCTATGTGCCATCCGGGATATCCTACGCCCCAGGGGCTATCCCATTTGAGTTCCTGAGAATCAAATTTGGATTTTGTAAACCAAAGAACAAAGTCGCTCTTGTTTTTCTTGTTCGAATCCTCCGACACATCGTCTCTGACGCCCACTTTGAGGTCGTCGGAGTTGTGCCCCGTAAGAGCATAATAATCATTTACTTTCGATGTATCGAAATAAACATTGCCGCCCGCAAGATAAGCATAGCCTTTTTCTATAAGCGAGGAAATGACCTTAATAAAAGAATCTATGCACGATGTTGCGGGTTCTACGACATCGGGCGTTCTGATATTCAATTTATCGCAATCGGCAAAAAATGCTTTTTTATAAAAATCCGCTATTTCCATAACGGTTTTATGTTCGCGCTTGGCGCCTTTGAGCATTTTGTCTTCGCCCGTGTCGGCGTCACTCGTAAGATGTCCTACATCGGTTATATTCATTACGCGCTTGACGTCATATCCGTAATAACGAAGGAATCTGTCCAGAACATCTTCCATTATGTAAGTGCGGAGATTTCCGATATGCGCAAAATGATAAACAGTAGGACCGCAGGTATACATTTTCACCTTTCCGTCTTCGTTGGGCACAAATTCTTCTACCTGTTTTGTAAGAGTATTGTAAAGTTTCATATAAAATCTCCGTTTTTCAAAAATTCACCTTTGTCGATGAAAACTCGGCAAAGGTGAACCTTTACTAAAAATTATTTAAAGTTCCGGCAAAAGAGTTTTCTCTCCTGCCGAAAAGTATATTCACCGCCATTGTGACAGCGTAGATTATACTTTAATTTTATAATTTATATATTCAATCCGCCGATTTATTAAGATGCGCTAAAAATCAGGCTTTCGGGCCGGCGTTTACGATGTTTTCCGGCATATGAGAATATTTCTTGAAATTCTCCTGGAATTTCGCAGCAAGTGTTTTTGCGCTTGCTTCATAAGCAGCTTTGTCTGTCCATACGTTTCTGGGATCGAGAACTTCGTCGGGAACGTTCGGGCAGGTCTTCGGTATGTTGACATTGAATATAGGATCGAGCGTATATTCAACGTTGTCAAGCTCGCCGGAGAGAGCCGCGGAAACCATTGCTCTTGTATATTTGAGCTTCATTCTCGGAACGTCTCCTGCCTTGCCGCCGCACCAACCGGTGTTTACAAGGAACACTTTCGCGCCTGTTTCTTTGAGCTTGTCGCCGAGCATCGTAGCATATACGCTGGGATCGAGCGGGAAGAAAGGAGCGCCGAAGAGCGTGGAGAATGTTGTCTGAGGCTCTGTTATGCCGCGTTCCGTACCTGCAAGTTTGCTTGTGTAACCGGAAACGAAGTGATACATAGCCATATCGTTATCGAGCTTGGATATCGGAGGGATAACACCGAAAGCGTCAGCCGTAAGGAAGATTATCGTAGAGGGTTTGCCGCCTACGCCGGGGATAGCCGCATTGGGTATGTAATCGATAGGATATCCTGCGCGTGTATTCTCTGTAAGAGAACCGTCGTCGTAATTCGGAACGCCGTTGTCGTCAACGATTACGTTTTCAAGAAGCGTACCGAATTTGATAGCGCCGTATATTTCGGGTTCATGTTCCTTGGAAAGGTTGATACATTTAGCATAGCATCCGCCTTCTATGTTGAACACGCCGTCGTCGGACCAGCCGTGCTCGTCGTCGCCGATAAGCTTACGTGCGGGGTCTGCGGAAAGAGTTGTTTTACCTGTTCCGGAAAGTCCGAAGAATACAGCGGAATCGCCGTTGTCGCCGATGTTTGCGGAGCAGTGCATGGAAAGTATGCCCTTCTTGGGAAGAACATAGTTCATAACCGAGAATACGCTCTTCTTGATTTCGCCGGAATACTGGCTTCCTGCGATGAGAACGAGATGAGCCTCATAGTCGATGGCGATAAGCGCTTCGCTGTTTGTGCCGTCTACTTCGGGTACGCATTTGAAGCCGGGAGCCGCGATGATCTCGAAATCGGGTGTGAAGTCATCGAGCTGTTCTTCCGTAGGACGTATAAGAAGCTGATGAATGAACATATTCTGAGAAGCGAGCTCGTTTACTATACGGAACTTCTGTGTATATTTGGGGTCTGCGCCTGCAAAGCCGTCGAATACGAATATCTCTTTGTTTTGGAGATATGCGAGCATTTTTGCTTTGATAGCGTCGAATTTCTCTTTTTCGATCGGTCTGTTGATCTTGCCCCATGCAATGTCGTTATGTATTGTGGGAGTATCAACGATAAATTTGTCGTCAGGCGAACGACCCGTGTATTTGCCTGTTTCAACAACGAGAGCGCCGGTGTCGGAAAGTGTTCCCTCGCCGCGTTCAAGTGCTGCCATTGTGAGTTCCGGAACGGAAAGGTTGCGGTAAACAACGCCGTCTCCGGCAATTCCCAAATCGATGGGAGTCAAGTTTTTCATTTAAGGTCCTCCAAGTTAAATATCAAGTTTGATTATGTGAATAGTATATCACAAATCGTTTTGAAAAGTAAATAGTTTTCAAAAAAATGTTTGTAAAAGTTCACGATTTCAACACACTTTTTTTAGTATAAAACATACAAAAACGCCGTTTTGAAAACGGCGTTTTTGTAATACTGTTTTAATTTAAATCTCAGTCTTTCGTCTTGTCGGAAAGATAGTTTGCAACGTCTCCGACAGTGAGCAGTGCGCGCATATCTTCTTCTTCGAACGTTACTCCGAATTTATCCTCACAGATAAAAACAAGATCGGCAAGTTCAAGAGAGTTTATGCCAAGATCATTTACGAATTCCGCTTCGGGCGTGATTTTTTCCTCGTCGATGCTGAATTCCTCCGCAAGGATTTTTTTGATTTCGTCAAACATTGTAAATCTCCTTAAAAAGCTTCGTGTTTATTTTATTTTGTAACGCATTATTTTTCTCGAAGTGTTCTTCTCGAATTCGGTTTCCCGAATCTCAACTTCGTGAATGTGTTTGAACTGAGGAAGCTTTTTGTTGATGTCAGCAACAACCGCTTCTACCGCCGATTTTATCTCTTCTTTTGATTTGCCCTCGAAAAGCGCATAGTCCGGGTAAACAAGAGCGCATATAGACGTTTCGTCGCCCTTTTCGTTCTTTCTGCCAACCACTACGCATTCCGAAACAAGAGGACTTGCCGAAAGATATTCTTCAAGTTCTTCGGGGAAAATATTCTTTCCGTTCGAAAGTATTATTACGTTTTTCTTTCTTCCGGTAATAAATATGAAATTATCCTCGTCAATATAACCGATGTCGCCCGTGCGGAACCAACCGTCCTCCGTAAATACTTCAACGGTTGCCTTCGGGTTTTTGTAATATCCGAGCATGACGTTGTCGCCTTTTACGACGATCTCGCCCGTTTCGTCTTCTTCGTGAACTTTGTCTATTCTGACGCTGACGCTGTTGACTTTGAGTCCTACGGAATGATACTTTTTCCAGCCCATGGGGTTGCACGATATAAGCGGAGAACACTCTGTGATTCCGTAGCCCTCGCATATATTGATTCCGAAAGAATCGAAATCTTTTACAAGCTCGGGACGGAGCGGAGCACCGCCGCAAACGATGTATTTCAGTCTGCCGCCGAACGCGTCGTGTATCTCTTTGAATATTTTTCTGCGTATATCCACGCCGACTTTAAGGAGCGCGTCCGACATTTTCATAGCGGCGCGGACCATTTTTCTTTTTCCTTTTTTATCTATCTCCGCCCAGATCTTTTTGTACATCGTCTCTACATAAAGCGGAACGAGTATAAGAGCCGTAGGCTTGTACTTTGCAAAGTTGCGAAGCGTGTTCTTTATGGAATCGTTTATCGCGGTAGACGCGCCCGCATTGGGGAGAGCCAGCTGAGAACACGTAAATTCGTATGTATGATGAATGGGAAGCACGGAAACGAACATATCGTCTTCCTTGCAGTCTATTATGGCGTTCGAATCAAGTGTTGCCGTAACGAGGTTTTTCTGGGAAAGCATAACGCCTTTGCTTGTTCCCGTCGTTCCGGAAGTGAATATGATGGCGCACATCTTGTCCATATCGGGAACATTTCTTTCCGCGGGACGGATGTCCTCTTCCTCGTATGCGAGTTTTCCTACCTCAAAGAAGTTGGCAAACGACATAAAGCGCGGATCATTGGGAAAATCCGAACCGTCGGCGCCGATTGCGATGAAATACTTCACAAGCGAAAGCTCGGAAAGGCAGGCGTTTATCTTCTTCTGCTGGGAAGCGGTATAGAATACGACCTCCGTATTGCAGAACTGCATAAATCCAGTAAACTGTTCGTTGGAAATATCCTTATCAAGCGGTATTATAACGCCGTTTGTTGAAGCGACAGCCTCGTATACGGCGACATAATCGGGATGAGTATCTCCCGTGACGCAGGTGAATTTTCCGTCTACGCCGAGTCTTGTAAGTCCTGCGGCTATATAGTCGACATGAGTTTTCATATCGTTATATGTAAATGTCTTCTCTTCTCCGTTTTCGTGATAATAATATCTTACCTTGTCGCCGTAGCGTTCAGCCTCTTTTTTAATTCCGTCGTAAAGATTGTCAAATTTATGAACAACATGTTCAAGTCCAGTATCTTTTTTCAAAAAAAGCACCCTCTTTCTCAACGTGTTTTACATTTGTATAATCAAGCATTTTCAATTTCGAAGAAGTGAAGTTTTTTACACATCAACATCACATATCTAACATTATATAAAAACACACTATATTTGTCAAGTTTTAATTTAAAGCAGCGTAAAACTATATTTTGTCATTTTGCATGGAAAGGTTTTCAGAGCAAAAAAGATTCTCCGTCTTCGGGGCAGAAAAACTCCGTTGCATCATCCGATGTAAAGATAGTGAGCAGTTTTTCAAACTCCGGAGCAAGACTATATTTGTTTATATCTTCCCGCTTTATCCAGAATACTTTTCCCTCCGCAGAAGAGGTTATCTCGCCCGAAAAAATCTTCGTTTTATATAATAGCACAACGTAGCGCTCGTTTTTTTCTGTGAAAAATTGTTTTACCCCGCAGAGCTTCGGTGAAAATATATCGAGCCCCGTCTCTTCCTTTACTTCTCTTATTACAGAGAGAGTAAAAGGCTCTCTTTCTTTCACATGGCCTCCCGGAAATGCGATACCGCAAAAATCAGACTTCACCCTGTCCTCGACAAGTATGTTTCCGTCCTCATCGTACACCATGCACATATTTGTAAACACTGCTTTTTCCGACATAATCTCTTCCCGAATATAACAAAAAATTCACTCGCGGCAAGCTCGAATCTCACCGCGGACAGGCAATTTATATTTATGTATAAAATGCAAGAAAATCAAGTAGCAAACGAGTTTATAATGTATTGTCATTCATCTTGTCCACAAACTCGATATCCCTTGCCGTAAGCTCTACCCACGCAGGTCTGTAACCGCACTTCAATGCGCTTTTCACGGATTTTATATTGGACCACGCCGCGCAATAAAACGGCACCTTACCAAGGGCGAATATCTCTTCCGTCAAACGGCTTATAAGCGCCGTGCCTATTCCGCGGCGCCTGTATTCGGGAAGAACGTCTATTCCTATCTGATACATCGTATCGCAATCCGCAGACGCGCCGGCAAGCGCTATCAGCTTTTGCCCGTCATAAGCGCCCACGCCTATGACATCCTTTTCTTTTCTCGCTTCGCAAAGAGCGTTTCCCCACTCCGGTTTATAAAGTTCCTTAAAATCTTCTTTAAAAAGCACTTTCGTTTCATAATCGCAGGAAAATTTTCCAATCTTTGTGACATCGGGAAGAAAATATTCCGCCATAAAGCAAACTTTAAGTCCGTATTTCAAAAGCTTGTCGTTCAGAACATTCATATTCGGGGTCTCAAAGCAACGCTCTGTCTGATATTTGTTTATATAATCCTTCACATCGTCGAAAGTGCGCTCGCTTGTCTGTGCGACGATATTATAACCGTAAGAAACAAGGTCACACTCAAACGGAAGCGGCAGATACGCTCTTGCCCGCTCATCTTTTTTTGAAATAAATATCTTGTTTTCGGCGGACAGAAAATCCTCCGCGGAACAGCCGCAATCAACGGCAGACTGCGCAAGAGCTATATCGAATATTTTCTTATTATCGAATTTCATATAGATATCTCCGTGATTTTTATGACAGTAGAAATTCCGGGTGTTTTTACCGATTTTAATATACATAAATCGGATACTGTTATGCCATTTTTCAGTTAAATTAAAAATTTCCGCTTTCATCAAATGCAGAGCTTCACTTTGCAGGGCTATTGGAGCGCATATTCGGCACGGCTATGCCCCTTTTTAATCAAGACAAAATTTTCTTTTTTCATCAATACAAAGCAAGCCTTGCAGGGCTATCACATCGCATATTCAGCACGGCTATGCCCTTTTTCAGTTAAGGCAAAATTTTCTTTTTTCATCAATGCAAAACTTTGTTTTGCAGGGCTATTATATCACACCGCGCGGCAAAACACAACATGCATTCGCCGCCAAAACGAAAATCCGAGCGTTCCGCCGAAAACAATCGGAAAAACGCTCGGATTACAAACAATATGGCGCGCTTGGGGGGATTCGAACCCACGACCTACCGGTTCGTAGCCGGGCACTCTATCCACTGAGCTACAAGCGCATTTTTTTGAATGCTTGTATATTTTAGCACAGCGAACCCCGCTTGTCAACAGGTTTACGAATAATTTTGATTTTTTATTTTCATTTTATTTTTTCCTATTGTAAAAATATTTTTGATTTGATATAATAATATCGTACAAATATATATTAAAATAGACATCTATGTTTTAAAATCATCAGAATTCGGCAAAAGACGCATATTTGGCTGAAAAAGCCAAATGCACACCCTCTCGGAGAAAGTGATTATGGCAAAAAGAAGAAAAAGCAAAGCATTAAAATCGCTCGTTTATATAATCATAGCGCTTGTTGTCGCGCTCGTTTCTTACATAACAAAACCGTGGGAATACATTACCCCGAAAGAGCCTTCCGTTTCAGCGAATATAGACCCGAACGACCTTGCCGTTTACTTTATAGATGTGGGGCAGGCGGATTCGATACTCATAAAGCTCCCCACCGGAGAAAACGTTCTTATCGACGCGGGCTGTGAAAACGACGCAAAATCAAAAGAAATAAACGCATACATAGATTACATAAAAAACCTCGGCGTCGAAAAAATAGATTATCTTTTCCTGACGCATCCTCACTATGACCATATAGGCGCCGCCGACGAAGTCATACTCTCTTTTGACATAGGCGAAATAGTTCTTCCCGATTGCGATCCTTCGATGTGGGGCAAAGTTCTCGACGCAATGGAAGAAAAAAATCTTACATATACGCCGAGTGAAACGGGAACAATTTATAATATAGGCAGCGCTGCTTTTAAAATTCTCGCACCCGTCGACGCCGACAGCGTAGACCCCACTGACAAAAACAATTACAGCATAGTTATAAGAATGGTCTACGGAGATACCGCATTCATGTTCACAGGCGACGCGGAAACAAAGAGCGAAACGGCTCTTATGAAGCTCTTCGGAACAGACGACCTTCACTGCGATGTTTTCAAAATAGGTCACCACGGCTCCACAACATCTACATCGGTCAAATTTTTAAAAGCCATAAATCCCTCAATAGCCGTAATCTCCTGCGGAAAAGACAACAGCTACGGTCACCCGAAAAAGGAGATACTCGACAGAATCGCCGAATACACGAACGCAAAGATATTGCGTACAGACGAACTCGGAACGATTATAATCACATCGGACGGAAAGAGCGTCACACAGGTCACGGGATAAAAATGCTGCCTCAATTTAAGTTTATTGAGGTATATAAAATTGAAACGCACTTTTAAACCTTTAAAATATATTTTTCTTCTGCTTTTGATGACGGGAATTTTTTGCAATACCGCGCCTGTCTTTGCAGGCGATATTATGGATTCGGTATACTTTTTCGGTGATTCGACGACGGCTCACCTCGCCTTACGCGGCGGAATACCGAAAGAGCGCGTATGGTCCGGCACGGGAAACACCGTAAAATTCTCTTCCGTAAACCGTGAAAAATGCGTCCACTTCGAAAACGGAGAGGACCTCACCCTTTCGGAAGCGGTATCAAAAGTAAAGCCGAAAATACTCGTAATAACACTCGGAGTATCCGGCGGAGCGGGAAATCTTTCCGAAAACGATTTTAAATCGATATACAAAAAGATGCTTCTTTCCGTAAAGGAAGCGTCGCCCGAAACGTATGTTTTTGTTCAGTCCGTCCTCCCACTTTCGGACAAATCGGTAAAACATTACAAAAACATAACAAAAGAAGCGGTAGTCGAAGCCAACAACTGGATAAAAGACGTGTGCGATGAACTTTCGTTTCCCTTTATAAATACGCACGATCTTCTTTTGGCGGATAACGGATATTTAAAACCGGAATATCAGAACGACGAATATATGCACCTCACAAAGGCAGCATACAAAGTGATCTTGGAAAATATAGGTCAAGCAATCAAAAACAAATTCAAGGAGTGATAAAAAATGAACGAGCAGCCGGGGAAAAAACTTAAATTGCTGTCAACAATAACATTTATAGCTTTGTCTCTTGTATTCATAGTACTTGCTTTTTGCTTTATGAAAAGCAAGCTTGTACTCTCGTTTGTTTTCATAGCCCTCGCGGTCGTATGCGCAGTTCTTCTCATACCGTTTTACAAGATTGCAGATAATATGGCAAAAACGGCGTCGAAGAAAAAAGCCTCTCCCGCGGACATATATTCTCCGACTTATATAAGGACCTCCACCAACGAATACAAAAACGCAAAAGGACAGTCAACTCAGGCTGAATATCGCAAAAACGCCTCTACAAAAGATATTCCCGCGGTAAAACGCAACTCTCCCATGTCAGAGGATTTCACGCGTGAGCTCACCATTCCAAAAGACATTTCGGAAATATCAGATCCTTTCGCCCCACTGAAAGAAGAAACCCCGGAAACATTCTTCACCACAACTACGATAGATAAAATCGCGATAAATCACAAAGAAAAGTCCGTGACGAAGTTCATGGATACGGAAAGAGGCTTCACGCTTGCGGCGGGAGGACTTCACACCGTAGCGGTAAAAGAGAGCGGCAATGTCATAGCCACGGGATTCAACTCCTACGGTCAGTGCGACGTAGAATCGTTCCAAAATGTAATTTCGGTAACAGCGGGTGCTTATCATACGGCAGTCCTTTTCAAAAACGGCACTTGCGCCGCCGTCGGTTACAACGGATATCACCAATGTGACGTCGGAGACTGGACAGATATATGCCAGATATCCGCCGGCACCGGTCACACTGTCGGACTTTTAACAAACGGCACCTGCGTCGCCACAGGCGACAATACATACGGTCAGTGCAATGTAAGCGACTGGGTAGATATAATCTCCATATCTTCGGGATATAACTATACGGTAGGTCTTCGCGCCGACGGCACTATAACGGCAGTAGGAGCGAACACAGACGGCGAATGGGGCGCTATCAAATGGGGCAGTATTTCCGCTGTTGCGGCAGGAGGACTCCACACCCTCGGACTTCGCGGAGACGGCACCTGCGTCGCCGTCGGAAACAACGCCAACGGTCAATGCGATGTATCACGCTGGAACGGAATACGCGCTATTGCGGCGGGAAATTACCACTCTGTGGGGCTTCGCAAGGACGGCACCTGCGTTGCCGTGGGATATAACGGATACGGTCAGTGCAAAGTCGAAGATTGGGAAAATATCATCGCAATATCGGCAGGCAGAAGCCACACAGTAGGACTCACGAAATACGGCAAAGTCCTCGCCGTAGGATTTAACGAGTATAAGCAATGCTCCGTCTCCGGATTCAAAGATATAAGCCTCCCCTCTTAAATATAAAAACAAAATCACCTCGGATTTTAAAACTCGGGGTGATTTTTTATATATAATAAAATGAAATTTTTTATTTGATTTTGCTTTCCGTAAAATCAAGTATATCCGAAAAAACCTCTTCCCTTATATCGCTTTCGTTCATTATCTCATGGCGATATCCTTTATACAGTTTAATTGAAACATCGGATATGTCCGCGTTTTTAAGCATATTATACACTTTTGTAACACCTTTGCCGTAATCTCCGACTGGGTCTTCGTCGCCCGCAAGCAGAAGTATCGGCAGCTCTTTCGGCAATGATTTTGCCCAGGCGCGTCTGTTACATCTGTCATTCATCTTTATAAGGTCTATCATCGCGCTTACGGAAAATTTGAAATTGCAGAAATCGTCCGAAAGGAAGCGGTCGACATTTTCTTTGTCTACGGAAAGCCAGTCGCTTCCCGTTCTCTTTTCCGTTCTGTCGTTGAATTTTCCGAACGCCAGATTATCCACAAGAGGAGAAACATATTTTGCTCCCTTGAAAGCTTTTATCACGGAAGCAAGCGCAATCCCGGGTTTTGACGCCGGATTAGGTCCTCCCGTTCCCATTATTATAAGTCCCGCTATTTCAGACGCATATTTTTCCGCGTAGTTTCTCACAACGAAAGACCCCATGCTGTGTCCCATCAGGACGCATTTTTTGCCGGGGAAATCATTTCTCACCGCCGCGCCGAAAACATGAACGTCTTCGGGCAAAAATTTGTCTCCGTTTTTTTCGGCGATAAATCCGAGTTCTCCCGTGGCGTTTCCCGTTTCTCCGTGACCGAGATGATCATATGCAAAAGCGACATATCCGCTCTCCGCCATAAAACGCAGAAATTCATCGTATCTGCCTATATATTCCGTCATTCCGTGAACAAGATGAAAAAGCCCCTTTATCTCCGTGTCGGGGATATAAACCTTTCCTTTCAAAGTATGGATTCCGTCCGAGGAAAGCACCTCTTTATTTACTATATTCAAAGACATTTTTCATACCTCCTTTGTCCAATTTAAAACGCATTTTACCGCCCTGTGCCAATAAGTGAGAAGTTCTTCTCTTCTTTCCGAAGACATCGAGGGAGAGAATTCCTCTGTCGAAAGCGGCAAAGAGAGAAGCTCTCCTCTGTCTTTCCAAAATCCGAGCGCAAGTCCCGCAAGCGCCGCCGCACCTCTCGCGGTAGCTTCGCACGACGCCGTGCGAACAACGTTTATATCGGAAATATCCGCCTGAAATTTCATAAGGAAATCGTTTGCGGAAGCACCGCCGTCAACTTTAAGATTCTTTATCTTTATTCCGGTATCCGCCTCCATGGAAGAAATAACATCGGCGCTCTGATAAGCTATCGACTCTATCGCCGCACGTACTATCTGCGCCCTGCCGCTGCCGCGTGTAAGCCCGAAGACAGTGCCGCGCGCGTCCATGTTCCAATAAGGAGCCCCGAGTCCCGTAAATGCGGGAACTACCACAACACCGGAAGTATCGGAAATACTATTTGAAATAGTTTCCGTCTCCGAAGAGTCCTTTATAAATCCAAGCTCATCGCGAAGCCATTTTACAACGGCACCGCCGACAAATACGCTTCCCTCCGCCGCATACTGAACGCTCTCGCCTTTCACTCCCGCGGCAATAGTGGATATAAGCCCGTGATTCGAAGAGCTTTTCTTATCTCCCGTATTCATAAGAAGAAAGCAGCCCGTGCCGTATGTATTTTTTGCCTCTCCGGGTTCGTAGCAACCGCTTCCGAAAAGCGCGGACTGCTGATCTCCCGCAATAGCGCATATCGGTATTCTCTCTCCCATAAATTCAGTTTCACCGTATATTTCTCCCGAAGAGCGGACCTCGGGAAGCATGGAACGGGGAACTCCGAATATTTCGAGAAGCTTATCGTCAAATCGGAGTTTATTTATATCGAAAAGCATTGTGCGCGAAGCGTTCGTCATATCCGTAACATGGACTTTTCCTTCTGTGAGCTTCCATATTATCCAAGTGTCTATTGTGCCAAAAAGCAAGTCCCCGGCTTGCGCTTTCTCACGGGCGCCGTGCACGTTGTCAAGTATCCATTTTATTTTCGACGCGGAAAAATACGCGTCCATGGGAAGTCCCGTCGTCTCTTTTATATAGTCCGCATATTCCTTTGCTTCAATGTCTTTGCAAATGTCCGCGGTCCTGCGGCACTGCCAGACTATCGCGTTGCAGACGGGAACGCCCGTATTCTTGTCCCATACGACAGTCGTTTCCCTCTGATTGGTGATTCCTATACCGGCTATATTTTTCGCGGATATACCGGAAATAAGAATTGTCTCCGTCATTACCGTATAGCAGCACGCGAACACCTCGGAAGGATCGTGCTCCACATATCCGGGTTTCGGATATATCTGAGTAAATTCTCTTTTTGAACAAGCTATCGAATTCAGGTTTTCGTCGTATATTATGGCACGCACGCTCGTCGTGCCCGCGTCAAGCGCCATGATATATTTTTTCAAAATAAAATTCTCCTTTCACGTTATTTTTTATGTTCGTCGTTTTATTTTTAGTATTCTGAAAATACAATGTTCCATTTATTTAAAATCGGAGCAAAGCGTGATAACTCCGAGGGCGGTCAAGACCGCCGCAAAAATCTTCTCTCCGCGTGTTTTAGTGGTCCATAACCGCCAATGAAAATCAGGTATATCCGTCTTATTTTAGGTATGAAAAAAATTTCGGTAGGTTATATATAGATTATACACTTTTGCGCCGAAAAAAGAAACACTTTTCGTCAAATTTTATCATTCGGCGAAAAGTGTAAAAGTCAAAGCCAATATTTATACATTATTATAACATTAAAATTGAGATTTTTTTGTTCCGCGGCATAAATCTGCTCGCGTTTTCCCGAGAAAAGCGAATTTTACGGTAAAACACGGCGTGAAAATGCCCTTGCGAGAAAGCGTTTTTACTTTTATTATAACATAGAGCGGCCTGCAAAATAAATTTTGCATTGTTCTGCAATTTGTTATTTGACAAACGCAAATAACAGCATGCGTTGAAACACATCGTCCCTGCAAGCAAGTTTTTCACTTGTATAATATAGAAAAAACATATACGCTGACTTGTTTTTCACATTTCACGGACAAGGGCACTGTCAAAAACTCTTTTCCAGAATATCCGCTATCAAAGAGCAGGCGTTGCCGTCTCCGTAAGGATTTTCGGCACGCGCCATTTTCTTATACGTCTCTTCATCGTCGAGCAGAAGCACCAGAGATTCCGATATGCCTTTCGCGCTGTTTCCGCAGAGCTTTACCGTCCCCGCGGACACCGCCTCTTCCCTTTCCGTTGTGTTTCGCATAACAAGAACGGGAATGCCGAGCGACGGAGCTTCCTCCTGTATTCCTCCGCTGTCGCTAAGAACAAGAAAAGAGCGTGCCATAAGATTATGAAACTCAAACACATCGAGCGGCGGAATAAGCATGACTTTATCGAATCCGTCAAAAACTTCATGAGCAAGCCCTGAAACCGACGGAGACGGATGAACGGGATAAACGGCGCAGACGTCGTCATATTTCGAAAGAGTCGATTTTATCGCCTCAAACATATTCTTCATAGTATCGCCCGCGTTCTCTCTTCTGTGCGCCGTGAGAAGAACAATTCTTCTTCCGTTTGCAAAATCAAAAACAGGGTGAGAAAATTTTTCGTTCACGGTATATTTCAGGGCGTCAAGTCCCGTGTTTCCCGTTACAAAGATATTTTCTTTATTTTTCCCCTCCGCCATAAGGCGCTCGCCTGCAAGCTTTGACGGAGCAAAAAAGAGCGATGACACGGCGTCGACCGCCGTTCTGTTGAATTCCTCCGGGAACGGAGCGGATATATCGTATGTCCGAAGCCCCGCTTCCACATGTCCCACACGTATTCCGAGATAGAATGCGGCAAGCGCCGACGCGAACGCCGTCGTCGTATCTCCGTGAACGAGAAGAAGATCGGGCTTTTCCTTTTCGAGTATGCCGCGCATACCGAAAAGCACTTTCTCCGTTATATCGAAAAGAGACTGCCCCTTTTCCATAATATCGAGGTCATAATCGGCGCGGACATCGAAAAACGCCATAACGGAAGACAGCATTTCCCTGTGCTGTCCCGTCGTCAATACGATAACGTCAAACTTTTTTCTTTTTTTCAGTTCTTTTACAAGAGGACACATTTTTACAGCTTCGGGACGCGTGCCGAAAGCAAGCATTATTTTCGTCAAAGTAAGTCCCTCCGTATCATCCGCGAAACGCGGTAATCTTCTGTAATTATTTTCGATAAAAGTAAATTTTATTCAAATAAATAAAAATCGAAATGCTATCGGGAATTTGTAAGAATATTATAATATATCGCACCGCATAAATCAACAAAAAGAAATAAATCACCCTGCGGCATACAATATGCAAAAGAATAAAAAAGCCCGCACGGGTAATACTTATTTCAGATATTTTTATAAATCACAGCAAATCGCGCGTTCCCGCATAACCGCGTTTTGCCGATCGCAGCCGCCGCAAGACATCGGCAAAAAGATTGTCTAAATATATCCCCGCCGCGCCGTAAATCAGAGAAAATTCACGGTAAAGGTTATAAGAACATATCATTTATTTTATAATCATTGACACAAGTTGTGTAAAAATATATAATTATTATCGATGTAAATATATTCCAAAAATAAAAACTATATCGCATTTTATGCGATCATGAGGTGAAAAATGTCATTTTCAATAAGCGGTATTCATGTTCCGCATATGAAAAACACCGCAAACCACGTCCCGGAGCGCCCCGCTCCGCCGAAAAACGTAGTATTGCCTGTCGTAATGCATATAGGAAAACCGGCAGTGCCGAAAGTAAAAAAAGGCGACTATGTAAAAGTCGGCAAACTTATAGCCGAGCAGGACGGCGCCGTATCCTCCCCCGTATATGCAAGCGTATCTGGAACGGTAACAAAAACAGAAGATATACTTTTGTCTAACGGAACGTTCGCCCCCGCAATATATATAGAATCCGACGGACTTATGAGCGTTTACGAAAACATAGCTCCCCCCGCAATAAACGAAAGAGCGGATTTCATCAAAGCGATAAAGGACAGTGGCGTCGTAGGACTCGGCGGCGCGGGATTTCCGACATATATAAAGCTCGACGTGAAAAGAGAGATAGAAGAGCTTATAATAAACGGCGCAGAGTGCGAACCTTATATAACGAGCGACACACGCACGATGATAGATAACGCCGAAGAGATAGTATCCGGTATTTCCCTTTGCGAAAAATTTCTCGGCGTAAAACGTACGGTGATCGCGATAGAAGAAAACAAGAAAAAAGCGATAGAAAAAATGCGCGAAGCCGTAAAAGGCAAAGACAACGTTAGCATAAAAGTCTTAAAAAGCATGTATCCGCAGGGCGCGGAAAAAGTCATCGTATATAATACGACAAAAAAAGTTATCCCCGCGGGAAAACTTCCCATAGACGTCGGTGTCGTCGTATGCAACTGCACGACTATGGCGGTCATAGCGAAATATATAAAAACAGGTATGCCGCTCATAGAAAAATGCGTCACCGTCGACGGTTCCGCCGTCAAAGAGCCGAAAAATCTCATCGTGCCGATAGGAACGCCGATAAAATATCTGCTCGGTTTATGCGGCGCCGACGAAGCGGAAATAAAGAAAGTTCTTTACGGCGGTCCAATGATGGGAATTACAGTGCCGAATCTCGACGCGCCGATTTTAAAAAATACAAACGCGATAATCGCGATGAACGAAAAGGAAGCGAAAAGACCCGAACCGACGCAGTGCATACACTGCGGGCTTTGCGCCGCACACTGCCCCGTTTCCATTTCTCCGTTTTCGATCGCGAGAGCATATAAAAAGGGAGACGCAGAAGAACTCAAACGTCTTCGCGTGGACATTTGCATGGAGTGCGGCTGCTGCTCCTACGTATGTCCCGCAAAAAGACCACTTGTCGAAACAAACAAACTTTCAAAAACAGTCCTTCGCGAATACAATATGAAAAACAAGGAGGAGAAAAAATGAATAACGATCTTATTTTATCCGTTTCTCCTCATATAAGGAGCAATATAACAACAAGAAGGATAATGCTCGACGTTGTAATATCGCTCTTGCCCGCGGCAATAGCGGGAACGATTATATTCGGCGTTCGCGCCCTTGCCGTCATAGCCGTATGCGTGGCGTCCGCCGTCATTTCGGAATATCTCTTCAACAAAGCGGCAAAAAAGCCGAATACGATAACCGATCTCAGCGCCGTCGTAACAGGGCTTCTTCTCTCTCTCAACCTCCCCGCAAACACGCCTTTATGGCAGGCGGCGGTAGGCGCCGCTTTTGCAATAATCTTTGTAAAATGTGTTTTCGGAGGAATAGGGCAGAATTTCGCCAACCCCGCGATAACGGCGAGAATTTTCATGCTCATCGCATTCGGATCTATGAGCTCTGCGGCTTTTCCGAAGAACATCGACGCGGTTTCGGGCGCAACGCCGCTTGCGGTGCTCCAAAACGGCGGAGAAGTAAAAATAACGGACCTTCTTCTCGGAACACGCGGAGGATCGATAGGAGAAACGTGTACGGTAGCGCTTATTATCGGCGGGCTGTACCTTCTTTTCAGAAGAGTCATATCGTGGCACACACCCGTGATATTCGTCGCAACAGTCTTTTTATTTACCTTTGCGGTAAAAGGCGATGCCTTCACGGCGCTTGAATACACGCTTTCGGGCGGTCTTTTCATAGGCGCGATATTTATGGCGACGGACTATGCGACAACTCCCGTCACAAAATGGGGCAAAGTCATTTTCGGAATCGGCGCGGGTATACTTACCGTGCTTATAAGATTATGGGGCGTGTACCCTGAGGGCGTATCCTTCGCAATACTTCTTATGAATATTCTCACACCGTATATAGACAAATGGACGGCAAAAAAGCCTTTCGGAGGTGAGATAAAGTGAAAAAATCCATTGTAAGCGTTATCTCTCTCACTGCAATATGCCTTGTGGTGTCCGTGCTTCTCGCGACGGCAAACGCATTTACCGCTCCGATAATAGAAGAGGCGGAGAAAAAAGCGGCGAACGAAGCGCTCCTTGTCGTAATGCCTGACGGAGAAGGCTTTGAGGAAATCGATATTTCCTCATATACACTTCCCGGAACCGTTACAGAGGTTTACAAAGAAAAAAGCGGCGGATACGTATTTAAAATGACAACATCGGGATATTCATCGGGACTTATAATAATGTGCGGCGTCGGAAAAGACGGAAAAATCACAGGAGCTGTGTGTCTTGCAAGCTCCGAAACGCTCGGAGCGGAAAAAGAATACGGAAAACTTTTCGACGGAGCGGATATAGAAAAAGCAGATTTAATAGACACCGTGTCGGGAGCAACAAAAACCACTTCCGCATACAAAAGTGCGATAAAAGACGCGCTCAACTCTTTCGTCATATTAAACGGAGGAGATGTCGATATAAGAACGGAAGAAGAGATATTAAAGGACAATCTCAATATCGCCCTGCCGTCCGCCGACGGAAAATTTGAAAAATGGTTTATAACGGAAGAGCTTTCCGGAATAGACAGAGTATATAAAGCCGAAAACGGCGAAGGTATCGTATTCGTTTCGAGAGAGGATTTCATAGGCTTTGATAAAAACGGAAATGTTCTCTTTGACAAAGATTCGGATATAAAAGAAAGAATCCCCGAATATGCGGAAAAAGTAAAAAATTCATCTGTGAAAGAAATAGATCTTTCCGCTTACAGCGGCATTTCCGACAAAGTTATAAAAGCGTATATAACTAACAGCGGCAACTTTGTTTTCGACCTGCGCGCCGCAGGATACGGAATAAACGGAAATGAAGAATACGGCATTTCACACGAATATATCTATATCAAAGTAAGCGCCACAAAAGACGGAAAGATAATTTCCTGCGTTACGATTTCACAGCACGAAACGGAAGGTATAGGCTCTGAATGTGAAAATCCTTCATACTACGAAAAATATAACGGCAAAACCGAATCGGATTACGACAAAGTAGACGCGATAAGCGGCGCGACGTATACGAGCAACGGCTACAAAAACGCGATATCGAAAGTATTCGAGACGATAAATATTCTGAAAGGAGCAGAACAAAGATGAAAAAAGAAAATGCTTTATCCGTATTTTTAAAAGGTCTGCTCCGCGAAAATCCCGTTTTCGTTCTTGTTCTCGGAACGTGTCCGACGCTTGCAACGACGACAAGCGTGATAAGCGCGCTCAGCATGGGACTTGCGGCGACCGCGGTCCTGATATGCTCTAACACCGTGATTTCGCTTCTTCGTAAGCTCATTCCCGATAAGGTGAGAATCCCGTGTTATATAGTCATAATAGCGGGATTTGTAACGCTCGTTCAGATGCTCATGCACGCATTTTTACCGGAGCTTTACGAGCTTCTCGGAATCTACCTTGCACTTATAACGGTAAACTGCATAATTCTCGGGCGCGCAGAGATGTTCGCAAGCAAAAATCCCGTTCCGCTTTCCGCTCTTGACGGCGCGGGAATGGGGCTTGGATTTACACTCGCGCTCGTCTTAATGGCAACGGTAAGAGAAATATTCGGCAGCGGCTCCTTTGCAGGAATGGCAATTCCCTTTTTAAAAGATCACACGGTGGATTTCCTTGTAAAAGCCCCCGGCGGATTTCTCGTATTCGGCGTGCTCATCGCCGTCGTCAACACGATAACAAAAGGAAAAGGCGTAAAGAAAACGGATTTCGGATGCGAAGCGTGTCCCTCTGCTTCCTTCTGCCATTCGCAAAGAGAAAATTCTTCCGATGAAAACAATACGACAAACGTTATAACCGAAGAGAAAGGCGGAGAAAAAGCAAATGGAAACATTTAAAAGTCTTATAATAATCCTCATGACCTCCGTGCTCGTAAACAACTATGTATTGAGCCGCTTTCTCGGTATATGCCCGTTCCTCGGCGTTTCGAAAAAGATAGACCAGGCTACGGGCATGGGAGTATCGGTCATATTCGTTATGCTTCTCGCAACGGCTGTGACGTGGCCCATACAGCATTTTCTGCTCGACCGTTTCGGGCTTTCATATATGCAGACGATAGTTTTTATACTTGTAATAGCGGCGCTCGTTCAGTTTATAGAGATAGTGCTGAAAAAATACATCCCCGCCCTTCACAAGAGTCTGGGCGTTTACCTTCCGCTCATCACTACGAACTGTGCCGTACTCGGTGTGACGATAAACAACATCACGGACAAATACAGCTTTCTCGAATCCATGGTAAGCTCGCTCGGATGCGGACTCGGTTTTCTCCTCGCGATGGTTCTGTTCTCCGGAGTGCGTTCGAGAATAGAAGGCTCCGATTCTCCCGCGGCGTTCCGCGGACTTCCCGCAACGCTTATCGCGGCATCGATAGTCTCTCTCGCATTTTTCGGTTTTTCCGGAATAGTAGACAACCTGTTCAAATAATGTGGAGGACATTTTTATGATAAAAGATATCTTAATAGCCGTAGCGGTCGTCGTATCGATCGGTATCATATGCGGAATAATTCTTGCGCTGGCATCGCATTTCATGGCTGTCAAAAAAGACGAAAAGGCGGAAAAGCTCCGCGCCGTTCTCCCCGGCGTCAACTGCGGAGCCTGCGGATACACGGGCTGTGACGGATACGCCGCGGCGCTCGCAAAAGGAGAGGCAAAACCGAATCTTTGCGTTCCGGGTGCCGACAAAGTATCGGCGGAAATTTCAAATATCCTCGGCATATCATTTGAAGATGTCGAAGAAATGACGGCGTTCGTACACTGCAACGGAAACAATTCCGATTCACTCAAAAAATCCGAATACGAAGGAATCAAAAGCTGCAAGGCGGCGTCATTGGTCTACGGAGGTCCGCGGGCGTGCGTATACAGCTGTCTTGGATTCGGAGACTGCGCCGCAGTCTGTCCGAGCAACGCGATATGCGTAAAGGACGGCGTCGCAAGGGTCGACCCCAGGCGATGCATAGGTTGCGGACTTTGCGTAAAAACATGTCCGAAAAAAATAATTTCGCTTATTCCCGTAACGGCAAAGACCGCCGTTATATGTTCCAACAAAGAAAAAGGCGTATTTGTCCGCAAAGAATGCCAAAACGGTTGTATCGCCTGCAAAAAATGCGAGATGAACTGTCCCGACGGCGCTATAAAAGTCATAGACAATCTCGCAGTGATAGACTACAAAAAATGCACGCGCTGCGGCATATGCGCCGACGTTTGCCCCGTAAAATGCATAAAGAAAACAGACTTTTCAGCAAGTCCCCTTACAGAATAACACAAAAGTATAATTTTCAAAAAACCGCATAAGCACTTCATTTGCAAATCCATAACAAAAGGACGGTGAGAAATATAAAAAGCTCCAAAGTAAGAAACGATATATTTCTCGCCGTCTTTATCGTTGTAATATCGCTATTCGCTCTCCTTATTTTCAAAACAACGCGCAAGGACGGCGCATACGCCGTGGTTATCAAAGACGGCGTCGAAACTTCGCGTTATCCTCTTTCCGAGAACAGAGAGATAAAAATAACTTACGGAGAAGATGAAGAAAAATTCAATCTACTTATTATAGAAAACGGAGCGGCATATATAGAAAGCGCTTCGTGTCCGGACGGAATATGCGTTTCACACAAACCGATAAAACTGAATGGAGAAACGATAATATGCCTTCCGAACAAACTTGTCATAAAAATAGAATCGGAAAAAGGCGAGGCAAGCCTCGATTCGGTGGGGTGACATGAAAGCAAACACAAAAAAACTCGCTTTTCTCGGAATGTGTACGTGCATATCCCTCATGCTTTCGTATATCGAAAGCGTGATTCCGCCGATATATCCCGCCGTACCGGGAATAAAAATAGGTCTTCCGAACATCATGTGCGTTTTTGCGCTTTACAGATACGGCGCAAAAGAAGCAGTGGCAATAAGCTCGCTTCGAATATTACTTTCGGCACTTCTCTTCGGGAATCCGTGGTCTCTTGCTTACAGCGCCGCAGGAGCATTTTTGAGCCTTGTTATAATGATGATTCTGAAAAAAACAGGCATTTTTTCCGCTACGGGAGTGAGCATTGCGGGCGGCGTATCCCACAACGCAGGGCAAATAATTCTCGCCGCCATAGTTCTGTCTACAAAAGAGATAGGATATTACATGATAATTCTCACAATAAGCGGCACACTCGCGGGAATCGCCGTGGGACTTATTTCTTCGCTGATGTTAAAATATATAAAAATCGCCCCATGACCCACTTTTCTTTGAAAGAAAAGTGGGCAAAATAACTTACCTTTCCCCCTCAGAAAGGTAAGCCAAAGAACTTTCGCACAAAATACACCAATTTACTTTGACAAAGCTTTTGAAGTTCCAAGAAACTTTTCCCGAAAAGTTTCT
>ULQL01032165.1_pt1 | contig 28037 bp, 32 predicted proteins | sample 1954411 | NCBI WGS metagenome assembly ULQL01 (sample SAMEA4835654, study PRJEB28245) | human gut metagenome | biome: gut microbiome; material: fecal sample | place: Denmark | collected 2008 | reverse complement strand
TTCATGTTTTCAATGTGTAACACATGTATTGTAATCCTACACTGTAAGAAAAATAAGAGAATACAGTGCCCCGGTCTCTATGTCCCCTCGTCAGATGCTCTCTTTTTTCGATCTGCCATTTTTATAGTCTACTCTTCCCAACTTTCCTCCACTTGTGGTAAGATATGAAAAATAATTTCTTTATTTTTTAGAAAGGAGACGTTCCCTCATGGGTATGCTCAAAGAATTCAAAGACTTTGCCCTCCGAGGCAATGTAGTAGACATGGCAGTCGGTGTAGTCATCGGCGCTGCATTCGGAAAGATCGTTTCTTCTCTGGTCAGCCATGTCATCATGCCTCCTCTGGGCTACCTTCTGGGTGGTATCGATTTCTCCAACCTTTTCATCCCTCTGAGCGATACCCCGGTCTCCACGCTCGCCGAAGCAAAAGAGCTCGGCGTCCCGGTCATCGCATACGGAGAATTCCTGAATGCAGTCATTGATTTCCTGATCATTGCATTCGTCATTTTTATCGCCATCAAGCAGATCAACCACTTCTTCCCGAAAGCTCCGCCAAAGGAAATCAGAAAGTGCCCCTACTGCAAAGAAGCGATCGCAGATGATGCGACCCGCTGCCCGCACTGCACGGCACAGCTCTGAGACGCCTCTTTCGGCAGCAAAGGCGGTGTGACAAAAACCTGTATGTTTTGTCACACCGCCTTTTTACATTCGATTTCCCCATGAGACGCCTAAAGCCTCCCCGAAGGGAGGCTTTTTAGAGGTGTTTGGAGTTGTTGAGAAAGATTTGTAACAATGAGTGGAATCATCACGGCCAATGGTGATTTCCTTTTGTTTACGATTCTATATTACCTCACATCGTCTTTATTGTCAAGTATTGTTTATTATTTTGGGGAACAATAATTAACAATCATCCTTCATAAACTTCAAATTCATCCTTGCCGGCGCCGCAGACCGGGCATACATAGTCTGCCGGCAGATCTTCAAACTTGGTCCCCGGGGCGATGCCATTGTCCGGATCACCTTTGGCTTCATCGTAAATCCATCCGCATACAGTGCATACATACTTTTTCATAGTCGTTCCCTCCTTTGGGAAAACTCACAGGGGGCCGCATGTCGGCTTCCCTGTAGGAAGGAAATGCCGGTGCGACCGCAGCTTTTGATTTGGCAAGAGTGAAATCTTCAAGCGGTCGGATCCGTATTTCCCTTCTTTCCATATTTACATCTCTCTATATAACATTATATCACAATATTCAAATAATTCAATATCGAATGATGCGTTTTTTCCCTTGCTAAAAGTCTTCTCCTCATCCCCCATTGACCAAAAGGTCCTGACCTTATATAATAGGTATCGCAAGCCATGCGAGCGTGGCGGAATTGGTAGACGCACAGGATTTAGGATCCTGCGCCTTGTGCATGGGGGTTCGAGTCCCTTCGCTCGCACCAAAAAAGCACTGTGGATCTCACAGTGCTTTTTTATTGGCAGTCACTTTTTTCGCTAAAGCCGATCTCTCAGAAATTTACAGTCTTCCCATAGTAAGCACATTCGAGGATCTTTGCCATAGCTTCCGCATCTGCCTCACGCGGGTTCTCCGGAGTGCAGGCATCGAGGACGGCATTCTCAGCGATCGCATCCTTCTTGGCAAGGTACAGCTCCTCTGGCACCCCATAGTCTTTGAGTGTCAGCGGGATGTCCATCTTCTGATTCAGTTTCTGGATAGCCTCCTCATAGGAAATGACAAGCTGTGCATCTGTGCGTCCCGGAAGTCCGGCCACGCGAGCGAGATCGGCATAGCGCGAAAGGCAGACTTTCTTATTGAACTGGATGACATACGGCATCAAAATGGCATTCGCGCAACCATGCGGGACATGGAATACGGCGCCGATCTTATGCGCCAGAGAATGTGTGATCCCCAGAAGTCCATTTGAGAAGGCCATGCCGGCAAGGCACTGCGCGATATGCATTTTGCCTCTGGCTTCCTTGTCTCCATGATACGACTCTACGATGTTGTCAAAAATATCGGAGACAGCCTGCTTGGAAAGCGGTTCCGTGAAGCCATTCGCAAACTTTGACACATAGGCCTCGGTCGCATGTGTCAGCGCATCCATCCCTGTATGCGCGGTGAGCTTCTTCGGCATGGTGAACGGGATGTCGAGGTCAAGGATGGCAAGATCCGGCGTCAGATTGAAATCAGCGAGCGGATACTTGATGCCTGTCGAGTAGTCGGTGATGACAGAGAAAGCCGTGACTTCTGTCGCAGTCCCCGATGTGGATGGGATAGCGACAAAGATCGCCTTCTGACGAAGCGGCGGCAAAGAAAATGGCTTTTTGATCTCATCGAATGTCAGATTCGGATATTCATAGAAGACCCACATGGCCTTGGCTGCATCGATCGGTGAACCGCCGCCGATTGCCACGATCACGTCCGGCTGGAATTCTTCCATCAGCTTCGCGCCCTTCTGCACTTCTTCGATGGATGGATCCGGTGTGATGCCTTCGAGCGTGTAGGTGGCAAGTCCTGCGTCCTTCAGCATCTTTTCAGTCTTCTGAAGGAAACCGCCTGCCCGCATGGAATGACCACCGGTGCAAATGAAAGCTTTCTTGTGACCCTTCAGCAAAGACAGCTCATCAATGGCTCCATGACCACAATAAATATCTCTAGGTAATGTGAAACGGAACATAGTGACTCCTCCTTTTGGCATAAAATCATACGGAAGGATGGACGATCAGGATCTCTTGATCGAAGAAATTCTGATCCGTCCTTCTTCTTATAGTATACACTTTTTTATGCAGACCGGAACATGTATGCTTATTCTATATGAAGAAGTCATTGGAAATGAGTTAAAAGCATACATATAGGAGGCCTATCGCCCACTGCATGCGGAGCACAGCTTCCCTATGAACCCGCCGATGCCCGGTTCCCTAGCCACCGCCTTTTTTATCGGGTATAATATAAGGGAAACGCCGATTCGATCGCTCATCAGATGGGATCCGTGTTTCCTACGAAAAGTGAAAGGAATCAAAACCTCTTATGGAAGATACAAAGAATCAAGTTTTTGTCCACGATCATGGCGACGGACATGTCCACACCCATGTGATAGGGCACACCCATGACGGACATCATCACAATCACAGCCATACGCATGACCCGCAAAAGATCAAAGCGATCATGAATCGGATATCCAGATCCATCGGCCATATGGAGTCAATCAAGAAGATGCTCGAGAACCAACGGGACTGCGCCGATGTCCTGATCCAGCTCGCCGCAGTGCGTGCGGAGATCAATAATACCGGCAAGCTCCTCCTGAAGGAGCATATGGAGCACTGCATCGTGGAAGCGGTGCAGGAGAATGACCAGGAGGCCATCACACGCATGAATCAGGCGATCGATATGTTCATGAAGTAATATATGGAGCGCAAAAAGGGGCTGTGAAGAAATGTGAATTCATTTCTTCACAGCCCCTTTTTGCTTTTATCCTACGCTAGCGGCTTCGAGCAGACGGCGGGTATAGAGTTCCTTCGGATGGCGCAGGATCTCCTCCATGGCTCCCTGCTCGACGCATATTCCCTGATGCATAATGAGGAGTGCGTCACAAAACCGCTCCGTGAGCGAGATGTCATGACTGACGAAGAGGAACGAAAGTTGTTTCTCTTTTTTTAATGCGATCAAAAGCTCTATTATATCCTGCTGCACCCAAGGATCCAAGGCGCTGGTCATCTCATCGCAGACAAGGATCTCCGGCTTCAGCACGAGCGCTCTTGCGATGGCAGCCCGCTGACATTCGCCGCCGCTGACCTCGTGCGGTTTTTTCGAGAGGATCTTCAAAGGAAGCTGGCATGCCTCTGCGGCCTTCCTGGCGCTTTTCTCCGCAGCTGCCCCTTGGATTCCCTGCTCTGACAGTCCTTCCCTGATGCTTTCCTCCAGTGTCCAGCGTGGATCGAAGGATTCGCGAGGCATCTGAAAAATCATCTGCAGCCGCTTCCAGAGATGACTGAGTCCCTCTTTTCCCTCCAAAGGGCTTCCATGGAACAGGAGCTTTCCTTCGGAAGGCAAGAGCAGCCCCGCCGCCATTCTCGCCAGAGTACTTTTCCCGGAGCCGGAGGCTCCCACGATTCCAAGCGCTGTCCCTTTCTGCAAAGTGAAGCTGACCTCATGCACGGCTTCGATGGTCTGGCCTTTCTTTTGAAATCTTCGGGTGAGGCCCCGCCCTTCCAGTAGAATATCCATGGCGTCTCCAGTCAAATGCATGGTAAGAAAATGCTGACAAAATGCCCGTACCTGCAGAGAGATATCCTCTCCCCAAGAGATCAAAAGGTACGACGGCAAGAACGCCCCGCAAAAAGCAGCCGCTTCGTGTAGTCTTCTTTCGGATGCTGCCATAGGTCTTCCGCTCTCCCCTGTTCTACGATATACCCCTGACGGATGATCATCCCCTGATCCGCAAGCTGCCTTGCAACCTCGATCTGATGCGTGATGCAGAGAAGCGAGTCCTTGATCTCCTTTTTCACCAGCAAAAGCTCTCTGACCACTTCCTGCCTGGCGAGTACATCGAGCGCACTGGTGGGCTCATCCGCCAAGATCAGCTCGGGCTCCGGCAGCAGCGCACTCACGATGCCCACGCGCTGCATCATACCACCGGAAAGCTCAGAGGGATAACTGTCCCAGATCCGGCTCTCTTCCTCCAGTCCCAGCTTCCGCATAAGAGAAAAGGCTTTTTCACGAAGTGAAGATGCCGAAGTCCTGCCATGCGCTTCCATCGCCTCATGGATCTGACTTCCCACCGTGCGAATGGGGCAAAAGGCGTCCTTCGTGTCTTGAAAAATGGTGGTGATCTCCTTCCCCAGCAGGCTCCGTCTTTTTTTCGCGCTCATTTTCAAAAGGGACTGCCCTTTGAAGTCTATGTCACCGGCAGTGATGCGCCCATCGGAGGAAAGCAGCCCCAGGATGGCTTTACAGAGCGTGGTCTTTCCACTGCCAGACTCGCCGACAATGGTCAGGCATTCGCCTCTGGAAAGCGTAAACGAAATATCTCGGGCAGCCACCTGTTCTCCGTACGCGATAGAGACATGGGAGAAGCTAAGTACCTCCGTCTCACTCATTGTACCTCCAGCTCCGCAGTGATTTCGTAATAGTCTGAAGGATGGGCGGCAAGACCGGTCACCCCTTTGCGGGACAAGATCCCCATCTGCAGATAAGAAATGAAGTAAAATGCATGGTCATCCAAAATGATCTGCTGCATCTCTATGGCGAGCTGATTTCTTTTCTCTATATCAAATGTCTGGTGCATCTCTTTGGCAAGGGCTTCCAACCGATCATTGTGATAGAAGCCACGGTTCTTGGTCGACTGATCCAGCGCGCAAGTATGGAAGAAATACTCCGGATCCCCCGTGGGCGCCGTGACAAGTGCGCTGGCATACACATCATAATTCCCTGCTTCCAGCACTTTCAAATGATCTGCCGAGCACTCGATATCCACCTTGATCCCGATCTGCTTCAGATCATCCTGCACGAGCTCGGCAAGTGCCGGAAGCTCCATGCGGCCCGGGTACGTCAGCCAACGGATGGTCAGATCTTTCCCGTCCTTATCCACATAGCCGTTTCCATCGCTATCCTTCCAGCCTGCCTCTTCCAGAAGCTTTCTGGCTTCCTCCGCCTGCAGCGATACGCCATGCACATGTGATGCACCAAACGGAAGAGCCTTCGGGAAGGGGCCGACCGCTACTTCTCCGTGTCCTGCCAGCAGATGATTCACGAATCCGTCACGATCGATCGCCATGTCGATCGCCTTTCTCACGCGTATATCCTGCATGACGGGCGAATGCATATTGACCTGACCGAAGAAATTGCGGCTGGTGGCCACCTTGGAGACCTGAAATTTCGAAGGATCCTCAAAAAGCGGATAGCTGGCATAAGGCAGTCCATACGTGGCATCGATATTTCCGGCCTGCAGCGCAGCCGTCATCGCATCCCCATTAGTGACAGCCTTCACGATCAGGTGATCCACTTTCGGACTGCCATTCCAATAGGACGCATTTTTGTGCAGATGGATCTCCGTATCCGTCACAGAGTCTGCCACATAAGGACCTGTCCCTGACACCCGGCCATCCTTCATGTCCGCTTTCATATCCACTATGGCTGCGTAGGGATCGCAAAGATAAAAAATAAGACTCGGGCAGGATTTCTTCGTATGAATGCGCACTGTATTTTCTGTGGCATCGATCCGGTCGATCTGAAGGTCAAAGGCCGCTCTTGGATTCTTCGCCACCAGTGCCTCCAGACATTCCTTCACAGCCTCTCCGTCCATTTTTCGCCCGCTGGAGAAAGAGATCCCTTCACGGAGCTCTATATCCACCGTGCTGTCATCGACGTATTCGAAACGCTTCGCCAGCCATGGCTCCGGAGTCATCGCACCGGACAAGCGGAATAGTGTCTCCCCTACGCCATAGCGCACGGTACTCCATCCGGAATAATTCTCGTGTGGATCGAGTCCTGCATCTCCCATCTCACGGCCATACCCGGTCGTAGCATAGACCAAGGTCTTTTCGCCGGATGCCTTCTCTCCGCCGCCGCAACCGCCAAGTGCAAGCGATGTGAAAACAAGTGCAGTCACTACTGCTTTAGAAATCCTATTCATGAGCTTCTCCTTATATACATATACATGGTGATCCGTGCTCCCTAGGCATCCCTGCATGCGGGGAAATGAGGCTATCCCCCCTTCTATCACCTTTCTCTGGGATCAAATGCATCTCTCAGCGCCTCTCCCAAAAGGTGAAAAAGTCCGACCGTCAGACACATGGCCGCCCCCAGTGCCATGACCATCCATGGTGAGAGCTGGAGGAAACGACGTCCTTCACTCATCATAGCGCCCCATTCCGGTGTCGGCGGCTTCACGCCGAGTCCCAAAAAGGAAAGTGCAGCAAGCTCCATCATCATCGTCCCGATATCCAGTACCGCCGTCGTCAAAATCGGGCCTGCCATATTCGGAAGTATATGACCGTACATGATCTTCCAGGAAGAGAGCCCTCGCATCCTTGCAATGTCGATATAAGGCTCCCCTTTCAAAGAAACCGTAAGGCGCCGTGACAGCCTAGCATATTTAGGCCAACCGATCGTCGCGAGCGCCAGGACCGCCTGCAGCATGCCCCCGCCGGAAACGCCTGCCACGGCCAGTGCAAGGACCAGTCCGGGAAAAGCGAGAAAGACATCCGATAGTCCCATCCATGCCTGCTCGATCCGTCCGCCATACCATCCGCTCCCTGTCCCGATCCCTGTCCCGATGGCAGTGATAAGCAGGACGACCACCAGCGCCCCCAAAATGCTGGTGCGCCCTCCGACAAGGACACGGGCAAGCATATCGCGCCCATATCGATCCGTTCCCAGAAGGTGCACCGCAGAAGGCGGCTGCTGCGCCATCGATAAGTCCTGGGCATAGGCATCCCAAGGGATCAGATACTCAGCGAGCATCACACCCAGCATCAGCGTCAAGAGGAGACCTCCCCACAAATAAAGGCGCGAGCGGGACGATTTCATCTTTTTCATCATTTCTCCTCCGGGGAAGCACGGATGGAATCATCGTTTCCCCAGCAGACGCGATACTCCATCACCCGCGCCATTCACCAAAATATAGATACCGGCCATCCATACCACATAGGCCTGAATGAGCGGATAATTCCTCTGCATAATGGCATCCACTGCCAGCTTTCCCACACCATCCCAGAGAAAGATCGTCTCCACCACGGCCGTACCGGAAAGGAGACTGCCGATAGAGATCGCAAGCAGTGTGACGATCGCCGGACTTGCCATCGGGATGACACTCTTACAGAGGATCGTCCCCTCACTCACCCCTCGTGCTCTCGCCCCCATCACGTAGCCCTTTCGAAGCTCTGCCAGTACGACCCCTCGGATCTGGCGCGTATACTTGGCGCTCATAGCGATCGCGAGCGTCACTGCCGGTAATGCCACCGAAGGCGAACGCCCCACAGATACAGCGGGGAACCACTTCATCTTCACAGCCAGCAGATATATCAAAAGGATCGCGACGAAAAAATTCGGCATCGCATTCCCCAGGAAGGACAACCCGCCCGCCAGAGAGTCACACCAGCCATCTTTCCTGACAGCAGAAAGGACCCCCAGCGGAATCGACACTACCAGCGTCAGGGCGATCGATACCGCCGCAAGGTACAGGGTATGCGGGATCTTGGATGCGATGAGCGGAAGCACCGCGCGCCCAGACACATAGCTTTCCCCCATATCTCCCATGAGCGCATGCAGCAGCCAATGCCCATACTGCAGCAAAAACGGCTGATCCAGCCCGTATTTTTTTCGCATGGCATCCATGATCTCTTGAGAAACTGCCGTTCCCTGATTTTCATAGAAATAGGAAATGGCATCTCCGCCTGCCAGATACATCAGGGCAAACGTGACGAATGTCACGCCGAGAAGAATGAGAAGGCAGGAGATCCCTTTCTTGACTATCCACACCATAGGCACCCATCACTTTTTCGCTTCAATGCAAAAATACGGCGTCGCCGCAAAATTCAGCTGCTCCTCCGGAAGAAGGATCTCTTCGGAAATATTCTCATACAGTGTGACCTGCATCCCCATCTCTTCAAGTACCTGCCGGTCCCAGGCAGGACGTTTCTTGGGCGAAAGGGGCATCTGTCGCGCGATGCGTTCGCAGGCCATAACATCGGTCGAAATATAGCGGTCAAAGACACCCGCTTCTGCGACCTGCTCACGGTCCCTGTCATAAAGAGCACGGTCTTCTTCGCTATACAGGTAGTTGTACCAGTTCGCATCGAAATTGAGAATGATCCCGCCCTTTTTCAGGACGCGTTGCCAGCTCGCATACGCCTTTTTCGGATGCGGCAGCGTCCATGTGAGATTTCTCGTCACGATGAGATCGTAGCTGCCCATGGGAAGCGGCACATCTTCCGCATCCCCCTCGACATAATGGATCGCCTCTGCGAGCGGTCCTGCATTCTTCTTCGCCTCTGCCATCATGGCAGGATTCCGATCCAGTGCCGTCACCTCGCAGCCCGCCATCCCCAGAATGATGGAGAAGAAGCCGGGCCCCGCCCCGATATCAAGCGCTTTGATCCCTTCTCTCTCCGGCATGGCATCCTGTACACGTCGCATGATATAGGACGTCCAAAGATCCTTCTGCCGTCCGCAGAGCTCTTTCTGATTGATCTCCGAATAGCTCGGCGCCCGCCTTGTCCAATAGTCTATGATCTCTTTTTCCAGCATCAATGGCTCTCCTTACGATAAAGGAAACGCTGATCCCATCGCTGGATCAGTGTCTCTCCAGTCTCTTATTCATAATGAGTCTACCAATAAAAAAAATCCCCCACAAGCCGGGTGGGGGGTTCTATACGAGAGCATACACCTAAGGAAACGCTGATCAGATCGTAGGATCAGATCTCATATAGATCTTTATACATAGCGTCGTCGACATTCTCCTTAAATGCATAAAAAAACCACCCTCTCGGGTGGCTTTTTTATTATTCCGCATCTTCCGGCAGTTCTGCGTTGGTGTACACTTCCTGTACATCATCGAGTTCTTCCAGTTCATCGGTGAGGTGCTGCATAGTCTGAGCAGCATCGCCTTCGAGCTTGACATAGTTGTCTGGAACCATAGCCAGTTCGGAAGCTTCCGCTTCGATGCCTTCTTTTTCGAGGGCTTCGGAGACGGTGAGGAAGTTTTCCGGAGAGGTCGTGATTTCATAGCTGTCTTCACCGGTAGTGACATCGTCAGCGCCCGCATCGAGAGCGATCATCATGACGGTGTCTTCATCAGCTGCGTCTTTGGCTACAATGATAGAGCCTTTTTTCTTGAACATCCAGCCTACGCATCCCGGTGTGCCTACAGAGCCGCCGTGATGGGTGAATGCATGACGGATATCTGCGGCTGCACGGTTTCTGTTATCGGTATTGCATTCGACGATGACAGCTGCACCTCCCGGGCCGTAGCCTTCGTAGGTGACTTCATCGAAGCCTGCACCGCTGGCAGCACCGACGCCTTTAGCGATGGCACGCTGGATATTTTCCTTCGGTACATTGTTCTGTTTAGCCTTAGTGAGGGCCAGTTTCAGACGCATGTTTCCGACGGGATCACCGCCGCCCATGCGGGCTGCGATGGTAATTTCCTTGGAGATTTTAGTGGTGATCCTTGCGCGAATGGCATCAGTCTTGCCTTTCTTGCGCTTAATATTTTCCCACTTAGAATGTCCGGACATAGTACGTTATTCCTCCTTTTGATTCCACCAGGGTTCGCCCAGAAGGCGGTCGAGGATGATGGCTACGGCGCTGCGCACGCACAGATGGTTGTACGTACCCGCCCCGTAGATGGGTTCCACGATGTAGTCGAACTGTTTCATCATTTCCTTGGTCATGCCAAAGCCTGTACCAAAGAGGATGAAGATCGGCGTATCTTCTTCGTGGATCTTCCTGCGCATTTCTGTGTAGGAAACAGTATTTGGATAGACCCGGGCGTCCGTGGTCACGATGGCCGGTTTTTTGCCTGTCTCTTTTTCGATCCAGGCGATGGCATCCTCCAGGGTCGGGACCAGTTCCGTTTCCTCGAAGGCTTCCTTCCGGTTGATATTGTAATGCACGCCGCCGCCGGTTTTCCAGTGGTTCATGATGCGGCTCGCCATTTCACGCTGTGCTTCGACAGGATGCACGATGAAGTAGCGCTTCACATCATAGGTTTTTGCCGTTCTGGCTATGTCATGGAGGTCATAGTTGGTCAGAGCTGTAGTGACGACTTCCATGTGCTTATTATAAATGGGATAGTGGATGAGCCCGATATACACAGGTGCCATTACTTCTCCTCCTTTTCTATTTCTCGCATGAGCTTCTGATCGGTCTTGGTCAGTGTGAGCTTCTCTAAGAGATCCGGGCGGCACTTCAAGGTGCGCCTCAGTGCTTCTTTCCTGCGCCATTTCGCAATGTTTGCATGATGACCGGAGAGCAGCACATCCGGCACTTTCCAGCCGTTGTAATCAGCCGGCTTGGTGTACTGCGGATACTCGAGGATCGGCTCATAGAAAGAGTCGCTCTGTGCGCTTCCCGCATCGCCTAAGACGCCGGGCACCATGCGGGCCACGGCATCTGCGATGACCATCGCGCCGAGCTCGCCGCCCGTCAAGACATAGTCGCCGATGGAGATAAGCTCATCCGCAAGATGCTCTTCGACGCGGTGATCGACGCCTTCGTAGTGCCCGCAGATGAGCACCAGATGGTCATAGTCACGATACAGCTGTTTTGCTTTGTCCTGCGTGAAGGGTATGCCGGCCGGCGACAGGAAGATCACACGGTCACGCGGCCCTTTTTCCGGCAGCACATGATGGGCGGCATCAAAAAGAGGCTGGCACATCATCAGCATCCCAGCCCCACCTCCACAGATCGTGTCATCGACTTGTCCATGCCGGCTCTTGGTGAAATCTCTGGGATTCGTCACTGCCATCTCCATGAGGCCGCCTTCCAGAGCACGTTTGATCATGCTCTGATGGAAGAAGGCTTCTATGAATTCTGGAAACAGCGATAAGATATCGATTTTCATGGACTTACTCCCATTCCAAAAGCTTGACTGTCATGGTGCCGCCTGCAGGGTCTACATGAAGGATACAGGGCGGGATCGCAGGGATCAGGGTCTCCTTTCCCTCTTCGGAAATGACGCTGTACACGTTATTTGCCTTGGTCTCGATGATCTCCTTCAGGATACCGACAGGCTCACCCTCTTCAGTCACGACTTTAAGTCCTAAAAGCTCGTGGTAGTAGTAGGTGCCGTCTGTCCGCTTTGGCAGCGCCGAGGCAGGCACTTCGACTTCCATACCACGCATGAGCTCGGTCTGGTTTCTGTCTTCTACGCCTTCCACATGGAGAATATAAATATTCTTGTGCGGACGGCAGGACATGAGCCGATATTTTTTTCCCCCGATCCAGAGATACTCCAGCGAACGGATCACTTCCGGCCGATCGATATCGGGGAACATACGCAAATCACCCCGCACACCATGCGGGGCTACGATTCGGCCGATGAGTACCTTGACATCGGATTTCATATCATTCACGGAAAGCAATAATCTTACCGTCTTCAACCAGGATTTCCCCGCCTACGATGTTGTTCATATCGTCACCGACATGAATGGTCACGAGACGGTTGATCGGTGCGCGGTTGAGTTCTGCACCGATAGCCAGCTTTTCCAGGTGTTCTTTATCGTTCGTCAGCTTTTCCTTCACCTGCTGCATCTGTGCCTTCTGGGCTTCAAATGAAGCACGGAGCTGGGAAGCTGCTTGGATATTGACTTTAGCCTGTTCAGCAATGCGGCCGTTTGCCTGAAATTCAAGCTGAGCCATGTCATGTTCGACACGCGACAGGTTCGTATTGATTTCATTCAGCAAAGTGGTCTTCAGTGCCTCTGTCAGCTTGGACTTCACAGCGACAGGGACAAGGATCTGCATTTCATCCATAGGGCACCCCTTAGATAATATCGACAGCGACCTTGCGATTTTCACGCAGGGCCCCTGCTTTGACTACGGTGCGGATGGCATTCGCAATCCGGCCTTTTCTACCGATCACTTTGCCCATGTCTTCAGGAGCGACGTGGACCTGGTAGATCTCCAGGCTGCCTTTCTGAAGAATGGTGACGGTGACGGCATCAGGATTTTTGACGAGAGCCTTAACCAGTGTTTCCACCAATTCCTTCATCTTGCGTCCTCCTTATTTCTTTGCTTCTGCAAACTTAGCGAGGATGCCGTTCTTTCTCAGAATGGAACGAACAGTGTCGGTCGGCTGTGCGCCTTTTCCAAGCCAGGACAGAACCTTTTCTTCATCGATCTTTACCGGAGCGTCCAGTTTAGCCGGGTCGTACCAGCCGATGGTATCGGTCGGTGCGCCGTTTCTAGCTGCTTTGGAGTCGATAACGATAATGCGGTAGAATGGATTCTTCTTAGCGCCCATACGGGTCAGACGAATTTTTAACATTGATATTTCACCTCCTTGAAATGATCTCGATTATTTACGGAACATCCCTGAGAGACCGCCAAGGCCGCCCAGTTTGGATGGATTTAACTTTTTCGGGTTCATACCTTTCATTTTCTTCATGGTCTTCTGCATATCAGCGAACTGCTTCATCATGCGGTTCACATCCTGGATCTTGACGCCGGCGCCTTGCGCGATACGCTTGCGGCGGCTGCCATTCAGGATCTTCACATTCGCACGCTCTTGCGGAGTCATGGAGAGGATGATGGCTTCGATATGCTTCACTTCTTTGCCATCAAGATCGATGTCCTTCAGCTGGTCTTTAAATTTGCCCATGCCCGGAAGCATCCCAAGGATGTTCTGGAAGGAGCCCAGCTTTCTCACCTGTTTCAGCTGGTTCAGGAAATCGTCAAGGGTGAATTCCCCTTTACGCACCTTCGCCGCTGCGTCTTTCATGGATTCTTCATCCATATTTCTCTGGGCTGTCTCAATCAGCGTAGCGAGGTCGCCCAGGTCGAGGATACGGCCGGCCATACGGTCCGGATAGAAATCCTCAAGGCCGCCGTCGAGTTTTTCGGACACACCGATCATCTTGATCGGCTTGCCGGTGACGGTCTTGATAGAGAGCGCTGCACCGCCTCTGGCGTCGCCATCCATCTTCGTCAGGATGGTGCCGTCGATGCCCAGATTTTCATCGAAGGCTTTGGCAGTATTCACGGCGTCCTGACCAGTCATGGAGTCAAGGACGAGAAGGATCTCATGCGGATGGACCTCTGCTTTGATGTTGCGAAGCTCGGCCATCAGCTTTTCATCGATCGTGAGTCGACCTGCGGTATCGAGGATGACGACATCACGGTTGTATGCCTTGGCTGTATCGATCGCGTACTGTGCGATGTGGACCGGATCCACATTCGGCGGCATGCGGTAGACCGGGACATCCGTCTGCTCGCCCAAGACTTCGAGCTGCTTGATCGCGGCCGGACGATAGACGTCGCAGGCTGCCATCATCGGACGGTGGCCTTTTTTCTTGAACATCAGAGCCAGCTTACCAGCCGTCGTCGTCTTGCCGGCGCCCTGCAGGCCGACCAGCATGATGATCGTCATGCCGGAGGAAGACAGAGTGATCTTGCTCTGTGTCCCGCCCAAAAGCTCTGTCAGCTCGTCTTTGACGATCTTGATGACTGTCTGGTCAGGCTTCAGGCTGCCGAAGACCTCTTCCCCCATCGCCTTTTCACGGACGTGAGCGATGAAATCTTTCGCCACCTTGAAATTGACATCGGCTTCCAAAAGCGCGCGGCGGACCTCACGAAGCGCCCCATCAATGTCACTTTCGGAAAGCTTGCCCTTCCCGCGGAGATCCTTGAACGCAGACTGCAGCTTGTCTCCTAAATTTTCAAATGGCATCCGGTCACCTTCATTCTGTCATCACTTTCAAAAGACTCTCTGCCTCTCCCCGCTCTGTCTGGGGAATGAAATGCAGCAGCCGTAAGGCAGCCTTCTCTCTCTTCTTACGAAGGGAGCAGGTGTGAAGCGCCGCCTCATAGGAAAGCAGCTGCTCTTCTCCATGACGCATCGCATCATGGACCGCCTGACGGGAAATATGGAAATAGTCAGCAATCTCAGCGAGCGTGAGATTTTCATTATAGTATAAGTCGAGGCAATCCTTCTGCCTCTTCGTCAGGAGCTCTCCGTAACAATCAAGGAGCTCTCCCTTCTCTACGATGTTTTCAATAGACATAGTTCATCACCACAACGGATGTTATTATACAGGAGGAAAATGGTCTTGTCAAGGGGTTTTGCTTGACAAGGCTTTTTAAGGTTCGGGGTTCGGGGTTCAGGATTGTGGTGGCGGCTTCGCCGCAAATATATATGGGGCGATGCCCGAAGATCTCTTGACAGCAGGTTTCCCTCGCATCGTCAGCCTTCCCCTCGAGGGGAAGGTGGCGAGCGTAGCGAGCCGGATAGGGTTCTAGCGGCATGAAAGACAGTTGAAACAAATGGAAAATGCGTCTCAAGCAGGCGTTATACGAGAGCACCCTATCCATCGCTGGCGCGGTCCCCCTTCCCCAATGGGGAAGGCTACGATACGAGAATACCGCTTTCCCCATAACATCAAAGCGAATACACGCATATGTGGAAAAAGCATAACGACGGACAAAGCCTTCCCCTCGAGGGGAAGGTGCCCCGTAGGGGCGGATAGGGCACTGGCGGTATGAAAAAGAGCTGGGAAAATCATCTCAAGTGCACCGTTAACGAAAGTACCCGAACGCCGCAAAAAAGGAAGCCAACCCCGCCTCGCTGCACTCGGCAGCCCCTTCCCAGGGAAGGGGCTAGCGTGAACACTCCCTCCTTCCTATGGAAGGAGGTGCCCCGTAGGGGCGGAGGTTGGATGGGGAAAGCAGGATGAAAAAGAGCGGGGGAGATCATCTAAAGCAGGCGATATACGAAAGTACCCTATCCACCGCTGGCGCGGTCCCCCTTCCCCAATGGGGAAGGCTACGATACGAGAATACCGCTACCTAGCTACTAATCCCTAGTCACTCATCTCTACTTTCAAACTTCGGGGTTCACCCATTCCACGAGAAAAACGGCACTGCATGACTCGCAGTGCCGCTTGCATTTGTGGAAACGCTGATTAAATCCGTGTTTCCTTATTTCTCCATTTTCACGCCGGCCTTCTTCAATGCTTTGAAGGTATAGTCGAGAATGTTGTACAGTGTCTCGCCGTCTTCTGCGGTGAGCTTCTTCGAATCGATCCGTTTCATATCCTTGTAGTAGAAGGCGAGCTTCTCACCGATGGCTTCAATGGCTTCGGCTTGGTTCTCCTTTGCTGTATCCTTTTCTTCGACGGCACCCGCCTGAACTTTGAAGAGTTCCTCCTGAAGGCGCGCATTCTCGTCTTCCAAAGACTCGATGGTGAGCTTCAGTCCTTCATTGTCATCGCGTTCCTGCGACAGATTCATCTGCAGACTTTCCACAGTGCCTTTCAGCACCAGGATCAGCTGCCGTGCCACTTCCATGGCTTCCAAAGTATTTGCGTTCTGCATGCGTATCGCCTCCCGAGAAAAAGGGTCCATCCGGTGCAGCAGGGCCGGAAGAGCCGACGTTTGAAAACAGATTGTTTCAGAAAGACGGGAAAGCCCGACGAACCTCTTACGCCGCTGTCCATGATGGCTCAGACTTCATTTCCCTTATTCTACCACAACTCTGTCTACTGTAAACTTTTCACAAATTTCTGGACATGCTCACGATACGCAGGGCCGTTGGTGACCATTTCCATCGTGTGACCGGCGCCTTGGAAAAGATAGAGCTCCTTTCTGGGACTGCCGGCTTCGGAGAAGAGGTCTTCTGCTGCGCCGTAGGGGATGAGCGTGTCGGATTTCCCGTGGAGGATGAGAAGCGGTGAACGCGCTTTGGCAGACTGCACTAGAGGATCGAGATCGCGCAGCAGCTTCCTGTCATGTACAAAGAGCGCCGCCTGAAAGAATGGATTCAATACATCCATACCGAGCACCAGACGATCATCGCCTGTGTAGCGCATGATCTTTTCACGGCCGAACTCCATCAGGCTCGCGTACGAGCTGTCTGCGACATAGAATTTCATCGCCTCGCCCTCTTTGCTGCCGCTGTAGAGGAGCGCCATCGCTGCGCCAAGAGAGATCCCATGGATGCCGATCTGCATCGAGGGGTCTTTCGCTTTCAGGAAATCGACCCATGCATTCAGGTCTTCTATATCATGCACGCCCCAGTCAGGATACTCGCCTCCGCTCTCGCCATGCCCGCGCAGATCGACCATCAGGACGGAGTAGCCCATCTCGCGGTAGATATCCGCATATGGCACACACATGGAACGGTTCTGGTACAGACCATGCAGCAGGATGACGGCGCGGTGGTTTCGATTTCCACTTTCGATGTACGAGCCTTTGAGCCGTGTACCGTCCTCTGATGGCACCGTCACCGACTGCCAGCCGTAACGATTCTCCATCGCATGGATCTGCGAAAGATCCCGCCGGTGATTCTCGATCCCGAGAATCTGATCCCACGGCGCGTGAAAAAGCTCTTCATACGCCATATTTCCGGCAAAGCCGCCCGCCAAAAGCAGCGCAAGCAATGCCATATAAAGCAAGCCTTTGAAAAGACTAAAAAGACAACCCATACCTATCCCTCGATCAAGCAGCGCCCGTCAACCATCACACATCAGCGCGGAAAAAAGATCTCGTGCCCTCTCTCTAAGAAGCAACACCCTTCATGCCCCTTTCCCGTCTATGGAACAGCTATAAGTATAGCACACTCTCCAAGAGGGTGTGCTGTCTTCCGCGGCCGATCCCCCTAACGGGCGGCTTCTCATTCGTCCCGGATCCTTCCCTTAGCCACATTCGGCGCAAGGATTCTCTCCTTTGCATAGCTCCAAAGGACGCGGGAGCCCTTCGACGTCCTTTCATTTCTTTTATAGATCTTGGAAAGCGATACACCGAACTGCTGCCATGCTTTCCCATCCGTGTAGTCATTCAGCATCATCGGCTGGATATTATCCATCGTGTGAGCAAAGCGTGCCTCTGCCGTCTCACCGGCCTCAAACTCCTGCCAAAGGTCATAGAGCTTCCTGCCCTTCTCCTTCGGCAGCATCCCAAAAATACGCGCCGCCCCTTTCTCTTCCTTTGCGTGCTGCGCTTCCTTCGACACGCCGCTGTAGGCATACGTATCCCCCGCATCGATCTCCACGAGGTCATGAATGAGCAACATCGTCACCGTCTTCAAGACGTCGATGGGCTCATTGCTATACTCAGAAAGAAGCACCGTCATCAGCGCCATGTGCCAGGCATGCTCCGCATCGTTCTCCCAGCGCACCGCACCTGTCACATACGTCTTCCTCTCGATCAGCTTCTCCTTGTCGATCTCACGGAAGAAATCGAAAAGCGCATCCAGTTCTTTCAATTTTTCATCCATAGCCGTCCCTCTCTGATATAATGAAAGCAAATCATACATCCGCCTTCTCGCAGAGAGAAGGCCTCTCTATCTATATGCACATCTTATTATATCAAAGGAGCTTCACTTTGCCTTCTTCTCGTTTTTTTCTCCGCGCAACCTGTACAGGGCTTTCCCTTTTCGCCCTCATCTACGGTCTGCACGTAGCCGTCACAGGGGAAATCTTCCCCTCTTGGGACGATACCACCGTCACGCTGTCCTGCGTGACGCTCGCACTCCTCTTCACAGTCTATCGCGCTGCCTTTTGGCAGCTGCCCCTCTTCCTCTTTGCACTCTCCGCTGTAGGCATCCGCTTTTTCGCAGATCTCATCACCCCTGCCCGCGCTTTTTATCATTGCCTCGCCTTCTCCGCCGCTTCCTGGGGGCTTCTTGCCTACCTCTCCCCTTCCTCGCACCCTGCGTGGAGGAAAACATATCACTTGTTAGGCGGATTCCTCATCACCCTGCCTGCCCTCGTGGCATGGAGCTACTATTTCCTGACAGGCAGCTTCCCTCAAGCAGAGACCCTCCTCGCCATCATGCAGACCAATGCGGGAGAAGCCCGCGGCTACCTCGTGGAGCATATCTCCCTTCCCCTGCTGCTCTTTCCACCGCTCTACCTCACTGCGCTGTACCTGATTTCACAAAAAAGCAGCCAAGGGGCGACCTTTACCTGCCCGCCTCGCTTCGCCCGTCTCACCCTTCTTGCTGTCGTCCCCGCCGGCCTCATCCTTTCCGCGCATAATCCAGTCACCGCCCCCTGGATCGGTATACAGGACTACCGGAAAGCTTATGCAGACTTTGGAGAGCAATCCAAACAACGCACCCATCGCCTCACGAATCTTGAGGCAGCTTCCGCTCCCGGCCTCTATGTCCTTGCCATCGGCGAATCGGAGAACAGTGAGCACATGAGTGTCTATGGCTACCCGCGCCCAACCACCCCCTGGCTTTCTTCTCGCAGAAACGACCCGCACTTTCTTTTCTTCGATGACGCTTACAGCTGCTACGTGCAGACCGTCCCTGCACTCTCCTATGCTCTGACCGCGAAGAACCAGTACAACGACATTTCCCTCGCAGACGCTCCCTCCCTCATCGAAACCGCCAAAGCCGCCGGATTCCATACCGTATGGATCAGCAACCAGGTCCGCTTCAGCGCGTGGGATACCCCGACCACCATCATTGCCTCCGAAGCCGATGAGCAATACTGGAAGAACAGCCATCTCGGCGCCACCGCCGACCTTGACGTCTACGACGATGCCCTCGCCGAAGAGCTCACACGCATAAAGAGCAGCGAGAGGACCCTCGTCATCCTTCATTATATGGGAAGCCACATGCCCTACGCCTATCACCATCCCAAAAGCTACGAGAAGATCCACAGCGACGATCCCTATCGCGACCAATATGACGATACCATCCTCTTCCACGACTACGTGATGAAAGAGCTATACGAAGCCCTCGCCGCGCGCCCCGACTTCCAGACCCTCCTCTACTTTTCTGACCATGGCGAAGCGATCGACCTGCACCTCGACCATAATCCCACCATCTACGTCCCCGAGATGACCTACATTCCCCTCTACATGGCCTTCTCCGACACCTACCTCTCCTCTCACCCAAAGCTCATAGGAAATCTTGCCGCCCGCCAAAAGAGCCGCTGGACCAATGACCTCGTCTTCGACACCCAGCTCGCCCTGATGGGCATCCGTCTCCCCGATCTCTACGAGCCGGAGAATGACATCACCTCCGATCACTATGACGATACACCGGATCGGTTTAAGACCCTCTTTGGGACAAGAGCAATCACGGCTAAATAAAAAAAGGAGCTGTGAAGAAATGAATCTTCATTTCTTCACAGCCCCTTTTTACTTTGCTTTCATTTGGTTCAAGGTTCAGGGTTCAGGGCTCTCGTGGCGGCTTCGCCGCCTTATTTTAGAAGATGGTATTCTCGTATCGCAGCCTTCCCCTCTAGGGGAAGGTGCCCGAAAGGGGCGGATAGGGTGACTATGGCATGAAAGACAGCTGGGATAAGGTTTCCCGGTCACTCCTATGAGAGCTGCAAGTCCCCCGCGGCAGATGGAACGCGAAAATGAGATGATCGTTATTTCACAGCCCCTTCTTTTTTACTCAAAATTCCGAATGCGTGCCCCGTACGACCTCGATGCCATTCTCCCGGAAGATACCTGCAAGTGCTTCGATCTCTTGGCACAGCTCCTGATCTCTCCCATCATGACAGCAGCAGATCCCAAGGTGGACCGCATCCGGATGCAGCTTTACGATCCTCTCCACCTTTTCTTGGAGCCCCCTATCATTTTCCAGGGTATGCCCGCAGCCGCTGCACCGCATGAAAGCCTCGATCTCCAGCGGCTCCTTCCCATAGCGGGCAAAGGACCTCGTCCGCTGGTTGAACGCCTGAAAGCAAGCTGCCCCCGTGCAGACACGGCTTGCCTTAAGACATGTTAAAATCACGATCCGTTTCATCATAGGCCTCCTTCCAATGGCGCGGAATGTACATGATATTCATGCGCCCCGTTTTTTCATCATAGATGATTTTAATGTTACATGATTAGCGCTCATTTTTCAAGCATTCTTAATTTATGCATTATGTATAGAAATATACGCTTTATCATCTCTAATATTTTCGATAGATAACGTCAGCATTCTATCATTTCCAGCCAAGCCTACGACTTTGCACACGCAAGATCGCTCCATCGGACCATTTCCCTTTCCTCTTGACAATCCCCCCTTGATAGAGTATTCTTTCTCTGACAGAACAAGGGAGACGATGGTCAAGTCGCTGAGTCTGATGAGATCGATGCTTCCCCTGTGAGATCCGTCCATGCTCTATGGATATCCCGAAGGGAGTCTGAAAGAAATCAGGACGGCAGCATGAATCCCCGGCCATTCGAGCAGTATCAGCTGAACTGTATCGAGGAAAGGCCATCGGGCGCTCTATGATCTCACCGTCTGTCAAACTTTAATATCGCTTGGATTTTTATAACCGAGACGAATGCAGAGATTTCAAATCAGAATGCATCCCTCTGGGATGTATTTTTAATTTGCCTTCCTGCCAAGCTGGTATTGCTGGCAAGGGCTGGTTTCTGAAACCGCATTCATTTAGGGTGCGGTTTTTTGATGGAAAGATCCGCACTCACCCAAGCATTTGACGGGAAGCCCTGCTTCCGGGAAGGAATCTACTATGAAAGTCATCCACACCATCAAAGAGCTGAAAGAGTACGTCCACCAGTGCAAGAAGGATGGGAGATCCATCGGTCTTGTGACCACTATGGGAGCACTTCACGAAGGACATGCATCCCTGATTCAGGCCGCTCGCAAGGAAAATGATTTTGTCATCACTTCTGTCTTTGTGAATCCGACCCAGTTCGGACCGAACGAAGACTACGAAGCATATCCGAGAACGCTCGAAGCCGATGCGAAGGTCGCAGAAGCCGCCGGCGCAGATCTTCTCTTCGCTCCGTCTCCCGCTGAAATGTATCCGCATAAGGATATGACATGGGTGGAAGTCACCGGCCCGATCACGAAGGTCCTCTGCGGACGCACACGCCCGATCCATTTCCGCGGCGTAGCGACTGTCTGCACGAAATTCTTCAATCTGACGGAATGCGACCGCGCTTACTATGGTCTGAAGGATGCTCAGCAGACGCAGGTGCTTCAGCGCATGGTGGAAGACCTCTTCATGAATGTGGAGCTCCGCCTGATGCCGATCGTCCGTGAAGCAGACGGCCTTGCGAAGTCTTCCAGAAATGTCTATCTTTCCAAGGAAGAGCGCACCGCGGCTCTTGTCCTCTCGAGAAGCCTTGCACATGCAGAGGAAGCCTTCGAAGCCGGTGAAAGAAATAAGCAGAAGCTGATCGATCAGGTGACGAAGGAGATCGAAGCCGAACCGATGAGCGATATCGACTATGTTGAAATGTATGGCATGCCGGGTCTTCCGGAGGTCGGAGAAACGATCGAGGGTCAGGTCCTCCTCGCTCTCGCTGTCCGTTTCGGCAAGACAAGACTCATTGATAATGTGATTCTGGGATAATTCGCTTTTCGGTTTGAGGTTTGAGGTTTTCCCCCATCTGAGCAGGCCCTTGAAGAAGGGGGGAACGCATTTTACGCTAATTTCAACTACTCCGCAGCGCTTATGACTTTTTATCCGCCGCACCAACACTCCTCACTCCTCACTCGAGAGCAGAGCTTTCAACTGTAATCAAGGGGCGATACGCCCCACGAGCTAACCCTGAACCCTTTTGGAAAAGGAGCTGTTCTAATGCTTTCTCTCATCGTTCGTTTTTGTACGAAATACATGTCCATCGGCGTCGTGCTGATCGGCATTTTCAGTATTTTCTGGCCGGAAGTGATGAAGCCATTCGCCCCGAAGATCCCGACGCTGCTCGGTATCATCATGTTCGGCATGGGCATGAGCCTCACCCCCGGTGATTTCAAGAATGTATTCAAGCAGCCGAAGAATGTAGCGATCGGCACGGTGCTGCAGTTCATCATCATGCCGGCCGCTGCTTTCGCACTGATTCATCTCTTCGCCCTTCCGCCGGAAATCGCGATCGGCGTCGTCCTGGTCGGCTGCTGCCCCGGCGGCACGGCTTCGAATGTCATTTCCTACATCGCCAAAGCCGACGTCGCTCTTTCTGTATCCATGACGATGGTGAATACCATCCTTGCGCCATTTGTCACACCATTCCTGGTGTGGCTCATTGCCGGTGCCTGGGTCGATATCGATTTCATGTCCATGATGATGTCCATCGTGAAGATGGTGCTCCTGCCGCTGCTCATCGGTGTCGGCATCAACTATTTCTTCCCGCGTCAGGTGAAGAAGGTGAATACGATCATGCCGATGTTCTCAGCGCTGGTCGTCATCATCACGGTCGGCTGCGTGGTCTCCCTCTCCGGCCGCACCATCCTTGACAACGGCCTTGTGATCCTCGCCGTCGTCATCCTGCATAACCTCTGCGGCATGCTGCTTGGCCATGTCTGCGCCCGCCGCTTCGGTCTCAATAAGGCACAGACCCGCGCTATGACCATCGAGGTCGGCATGCAGAATTCCGGTCTGGCTTCCACGCTGGCTCTCATGTACTTCACAGCGGCCGGCGGCATCGCGGGCGCTATTTTCTCCGTCTGGCACAATGTGTCCGGCTCACTCTTCGCCTCCTACTGTGTAGGCAAGGATGAAGAAGCGGAGAAGGAAAGCAAACTGTCTTCTGCTGTTGAATTGAAATAGTTTCCCGCAAGCAAAAAGAGATTCCGATTTTTCGGAATCTCTTTTTATTTAACGATGAAATAGTGCACCACACCTTGCTGACCTGAAAATTTCCCTTCTAACTGATTCTCAGCACGCGTCTCCCATCTTCCCAGCCGCTCAGGTGGCGGAGGAAGAAGCGGGCGATGATGCCGGTGATGAAGACGGAAATCAGCGTGCCCTCACGGACCCCTTCGACAGAGCCTAGCTCCAGATAGGAGAGACAGATGGCAAGTGTCACGAGGATCCCATCGTTTGCGATCTTGACCTTGCCGAAGTCCAGGTGATAGGTGTCTGAAACGGTATAGACCAGTCCCTCCCCCGGAAGCTTCAGGACGTCCGCGATGCCCTGAAGTGCCACCCCCAGAGAAACCATAGACGCACCGAGGAAAAGAGTGATGAGCTTTTGCCAGTAAGCGTCCGGAGTGATGTTTCCGAAAGCCTGCATACAGAGGTCGATGAAGGCCGCAAAAATCATCGTCATGGGCGCCTGCAGCAGCTGCACCTTCGGGAATTTCTTTTTCAATATCAGCATCTGTCCCAAAAGGAAGACCATATTGACCGCAAAGGTTGTCTCCCCGAACGTGAAGGGAAAAGTCTCGCTCATGACATAGGGCAAACTGGAGATCGGAGAAGTCCCGAGAAAGCTTTTCACCACAAAGACGATCCCGGCGGATTGGATCCATAAAGCCACTACAAAAAGCAGCCAACGGCTGACAACAGACATGCTATTCCTCCTTTATAGTATGTCTATTGTACGGCGAAGACTGCTCGGGTGTCAAATGATTTAGGGTGCAGGTTGATGGGTTCAAGGTTCAGGGTTAGCCCGCGGGGCGGGTCGCCCTTTGATTCCGTTTGAAAGCCTCGCTTGAATGAGAAATTAGAAATGAGAAATGCGAAATGGTGGTGCGGTGCGAAAAATAATGAAGCGCCGCAGAATTTTGATAGCGCTTCGCGCCGTCGTCATCGAAAGCGTTGCCGAGAGATCTCTCCTGCAGAACGGTCAGCTTGCTAATTGCGCTGTTTCAACTACCGCTTGCTTCTAATCCCTAGCCACTCATCCCTGCTTTCAAACTTGTGGTGGCGGCTTCGCCGCGAATATATATAGGGCGATGCCCGAAAGTTTCTTGGCTGGCAGGTTTCCCTTTTAGATTTTTCAAACATCGACCGCCTGACCGCAAACGAAAAAGATTCCTCCGCTTCGGTCGGAATGACGATAAGAGATTACCGCTCCTCTAAAACTCCGCGGCGCTTAGATCCTTCATTCCTAATTCGAGCAAAGATCTCATTCCCCCATCAAGGGGCAGCACGCCCTCGGGACTAACCTTGAACCCTAACCCCTGAACCCTGAACCCCCAAATTATATCTCATCCTCATCCTGGATATGCAGTTTCTTTCTCCAGTATCTCGAGTAGATCGCGCCGAGCGGATTGTGCGCAAGAAGTCTGTCTTTCACGACAAGAGATGTGACAGGGCCTACTGCATTCGAGGTGAAGATCGTGTCATGTCCCACGCAAAGGCCGCAGATGATATTGAGATCCACGCCTTTTTCTGCGAGAAACCTTGCCTGATACTTCGGATTGCACATCGCTTCATGCTCCGCTTCCGGATGCACCTGCTTTAAGCCGAAGTTTTTCTTCGCAAAGGAACAGTTCTTGCAACAGAGGGAGTAGACCTCGAAACCCTGCTGGCGGAAGTATTTCACGATGTACCTGGCTTCTTCATGAAGACCGATGCAGAAGGCCAGTCCGAGCTTCTTGTAGCCCATCTGTTTGGCAAATTCAGCGGTCTCCTGCAGGCGGCAGATGTCGCTGTAGTATGTCCCTTCGACATAGGCCGCCGCCTCCATGATTTTCCGTTCTTCTTCGGTATAGGCCTTACGGATCTCCTCTTCTTTCACACCCGTACAATTCGCCCCACGGGTATAGCAGGCATGATGCGGACAGTTTGCACAATCAGCTTTCATGATGGTTCCTCCTTTTGTTTTTACACCTGTCTCTATTATAGCGCAAAAAAGAAAGTTAGGGATTGGGGAGTGAATGGTAACTGGTGACTAGGGACTTGTGACTAGGGACTAGGGGGGATGGAACGTCATTCACCTTTCTCGCCCCTTCCTTTGGAAGGGGCAGTCGAGCGCAGCGAGACGGGGTTGGTCGCGCGCTTGTTGAAAATACGGTTTCTCCGTGTCGTCATCCCAAGAAAACAACACCTGTGTGCTGCCTCTTTCTACTTTCGCGCGTCCTTTATCGGTCTGCAAGGAGGATTTCTCGACTTCGCTCGAAATGACGATACACATGAAACGGCTTCCACCATTGTTCTTTCTCCTTCTTTCCGATACAATAAAGAAAACTACTTTCCCACTTGTTGTAAAAGGAGACCGCCTATGACTTCTTTCCTGCTCTTGACGGCCATTGTGATCTTTGCCTGTGTGTTTTTGAACCGTGTCTCGGACAAGCTCGGCATCCCTGTGCTTCTCGCCTTTATCCTGCTCGGTATGTTTTTCGGTTCGGATGGTCCTATCAATATTGCTTTTGAAAACTACAACTTTGCCGAAGAGATCTGCTCGACCGCACTCATCTTTATCATGTTCTACGGGGGCTTTGGAACGAACTGGTCCATGGCAAAGCCTGTCGCCGCCCCTGCGATCGTGCTTTCGAGTGCGGGCGTCGTCGTGACAGCCCTTTTGACAGGCGGATTCATCCACTTCATCCTAGGCGAACCATGGCTTCTGAGCTTCCTCATGGGGTCAGTCATCGCCTCGACTGACGCTGCATCCGTCTTCTCCATCCTCCGTGCGAAAAGGCTGAATCTCAAGTATCACACCGCCTCGCTCTTGGAAGTAGAGAGCGGCAGTAACGATCCCGCCGCTTACATGATGACGATCATCTGCATTTCTCTCATGCATGGTTCCGCTGACCTTTTGGGGACGCTCATGCTTCTCGCAGCGCAGATCGTTTTCGGGCTTGCCTTCGGCTTCGGTATCGCAGCCATCTCGAAGTGGGCGCTGAAAAAGACCGACTATCTCGCAGGCGGCTTCGACATGGTGCTTTTGACCGCCATCGCTATCTTTGCCTATGCCGCTCCCGCGATGCTGGATGGAAATGGCTACCTCTCCGCCTATATCGCCGGCATCATTTTAGGAAACAGCGATTTCCCCGGAAAACGCTCTATCGTTCATTTCTTCAATGGCGCAACGAATCTTCTCTCCATGATGATCTTCTTCCTGCTGGGGCTTCTCTCCACGCCATCGAAGCTCCCTGAGATCGCATGGCCTGCCTTCCTCATCGCGCTCTTCCTGACCTTCGTGGCAAGGCCTCTCGGCGTCTTCGCTCTCCTAGCCCCTTTCAAAACGCCCGCTGCCGCAAGTGCTCTGATCTCCTTCGCAGGCCTTCGCGGCGCCTCTGCCATCGTCTTTGCCATCGTCGCTTATACGCAGGCACCGGTGAATGACATCGTCTTCCATGTCACCTTCTTCATCGTTCTTCTTTCCATCCTCTTTCAGGGCGCGCTTCTGCCTCTCGCAGCGAAGAAGCTCTCTATGATCGATCATGAGAGCGATGTCATGAAGTCCTTCACGGACTACACCGAAGAGATGCCGGTACAATTCATCCAGTTTACCCTGCCCGCGGGGCATGCGTGGTGCGGGCAGGCACTCTCGGAGATCGCATTCCCTCCTGAAACGCTCGCTATCCTTCTTTCCCGCGGCGCCGAGAAGATCATCCCGAATGGCGACACGAGGCTCTCCGCCGGAGATACGCTCGTCCTTTCCGCTTTGAGCGTCGCTCCTGTCACAGGTCTTGCCCTCTCGGAGATCCATGTCACGAAGAAGAGCCGCTATTACCAGAAGAGCCTCTCCTCTCTCCGCCTCCCCCACGGTCATCTTGTCGTCCTCATCCTAAGGCAGGGAGAAGTCATCATCCCGAAAGGAGATACCGTACTCGAAGCGGGAGACGTGATGGTGATGAATGGGAAAAACTAGTGACTGGTAGCTAGGGACTAGGAAATTCTCGCGAGCTGAGCAGACCCCTGGAGAGGGGTCGCGCCAACGGCGCCAGATAGAGTGCCCCGCAGGGCACAACTCTACGTAGCTGTCAGCGCCCCATCTGCATGAATCGTTTTTCGGCTATCCCCAAGCAACCCACTGGCGTTAGGTTTCACCGGTTCAACAGGTTCTACAGGTTCAGCAGGGAAGGTGCGGCGCATAAAAATATAGAAGCGCCGCAGAGTTTTAGATAGCGCTTCGCGCCGTCGTCATTTCGAGCGTAGCCGAGAAATCTCTATGGCAGAACGCTCATTGCCTGATGTGAGACAGCACCAAGACAACGTTTTTCCTCGGCGCATACACGCTGATTCCCGCAGGGCAGTAGAGATCCCTCGGCTACGCTCGAGATGACGATGCCGGAGAATCCCAGTCACTCCTAATCCCCAATCCCTAATCCCTAGCCACTCCTCCCTGCTTTCAAATTTCGAAGGAAAGAAATCCTCGCAAGCTGAGCAGCCCCTGGAGAGGAGTCGCGCCAAAGGCGCCGGATAGAGTGCCCCACAGGGCACAATTCTACGTAGTTGTCAGCGTCCCATCTGCGTGAATCGTTTTTCAGTGATCCTCAAGAGGCCTACTGATCGTTCTGCAGAAATCTGCCTCTTCGAGGCAGTCTATCCCTGGCCTTCGGCCTGCCCCTTCTCCAAGGGGCGACGCATTTTACGTGATTTCAATAATCCGCAGCGCTTTTCATTGTATGATGCGCCGCACCACCATTCTTCATTCCTCATTTTTCTCCTTCTTCTCCAAATAAAAGGGGCTGTGAAATAATAGCTCCATGAACACAAAAAAGG
>ULQL01058174.1_pt1 | contig 28120 bp, 29 predicted proteins | sample 1954411 | NCBI WGS metagenome assembly ULQL01 (sample SAMEA4835654, study PRJEB28245) | human gut metagenome | biome: gut microbiome; material: fecal sample | place: Denmark | collected 2008 | reverse complement strand
CCCATATTTTTATAGATAAGCTCTCTTTTTCTACAAATAATAGAAATGTTTTACTTATTATGGAGGGTATTATGAAAAAATTATGATTTCTTTTTTTCTGATCTGCTGTGCCGTTCCGATAAGAGCGGGCGCCGCGGATTTTTTTAATTCCGCAAGCAGTTTTAAAATTGCCAAAGCCGTCAAGCTGGGGCGCGGAAGCGCCTATAATTCAACGACGTTGCAGCAGATCAACGGCAGCCAGTCTAAAACGAGCTGTACCGTTACCGCCTGTTCCGCCGGACAGTATTTTAACGAATCATCTTGTTCCTGTTCGCCCTGTCCCAGCGGGAAAACTGCGGGTGCAAAGAAACGTACAATTCGTCCATGTCAGTATCAGACGGTTCCGGATCGTGCGGGTGCCCGCAATATTTTGCTTTTGAACCGGCGCCGGGAAACAGACGCAATTATACGGCCTGCAAGGGCGTCCCCTGCGCTGAAGGAGAAGACTGCGGCTGTTCGTCACGTTACGGCGCAAATTACGTTTCAGACGGACAGGGCGGCTGCAAATATGACGGGATCTGTCCTGCCGGACAATATTTGGACTATTTTGGCGGCGGCTGTCTGCCTTGTCCAGACAATGCTGTCTGCGACGGTTCGCAAACCTGGAAAGAAATCAACGGCTGTTCGTACGATGACTATATATGCGGCGGCCCGGCTTTTGTCTGCAACATGGGATATTATCTGTCGTCCGGCAGTTTCTGCCAAAAATGTGATGAAATAACATACTTTAAGGGGTGTTCAGCCTGTACCGGCAAACAATGCCTGTCCTGTAAAAGCGGATACAGCTTTGATTCCGGATCGGGATACTGCGTTACTTCCTTCCCCTGCCCGGAAAATTGCATTTCCTGCACGGCCTCTACGTACTGCATTACCTGCGCATCGGGATACAAACTGACGACCCAGAAAAAATGCGAAAAAGAAGCCGTCAGCTGCGGTGGGGGACATTTCTATGCCGCCGCGATTAACGGCTGCGCTCAATGCGCTCCGGGAACTTATTCCGCGGGCGGAAAAGTAACCGGCTGTCAGACATGTCCGGCGGGAACTTATTCCGGGACTGGGGCATCAAGCTGCACCAGCTGTCCGACCGGATCAACCTCTAACGCGGGAGCTTCCGGCTGCACGATGCACTGACGGATATAAATATGTCGGAGGATACGGCTGTCAAATTTGTTCCTCCGGATATTCCTTTATCACGGACATTAACGGCGGAAACGACGGCATTCAGGGAAGCCATTGTAGAAAATCCGGATCCAATATCGCTTTCTGATTTTCCTATACCTGAAAGAAAGACCCCCGCGTTACGCGCGGGGGTTTTCATAACAGCTGCCCTGGTGTTATCCACTGCTGCCGATAAAAGGAATCCTTATATAAAAAACGGCTTTTCAGCCGTTTTTTTGTTTATCAGCGCTGTTTTGCCACGTTTAATACAGCCAGAGCAACATTTTTCCGGCCACCGTTCTGAACGGGAGGCGCAAACTTCGCCAGTTCCTTTTTGCGATTAGCCGTATCGGCCACCTGTTCGGCCGTATAAATTTTCGGGTAATTATTCGGATTGACACGGGAAGCATAATTCGGCTGTACTTGGGCATTATCCTTTGTAAACCCGAATTGTTTCGGATCGTAAATCATCGCGTCCGTCCAGGGCAGCATGACTTCTTTGGACTGTCCCGTTCCCATGCAGTCGGCAATCTGCGGATCCAGCACGTCATGATGCCATTGGTCGTGCGGATACAGCGGCGTTAAAATAAAATTTGAAAATTCGTTTTTGCCGCCGCCGTGCAAAGGCAGTTTATGATGCACGTTATAACCGGGAACGGAACGGCCCTGTTTCATTAAATTAATTTCGGCGTCCGTAAAGCCTAACTGGTCGCGCAGCTGTTTTTCATGATCTTTGGCAAGCATTTTCAAAAACTTGGAACGCATGCCTTCTTTGCCGTCATGTCCCTGAAATTCCGCGCGCTTGGCTTTGCGTTCATCGCTGGACGGAACATGATAGACAACCTTTTTCAGTTTCATGCCGTGAATCGTGTCAAAATTAAACCGACCGGCACGCTGTTCCGCATTATAAGAAACTTTCGTTCCTGACTTGCCGCCCTTATGACTGCGTTTTGCGTGAACCAATTTATATTCGGGGATCATCTCCATACTCCTTTACAGCGATTAAAAGCCTTAAGAAAAGTGTACGAGAAAATAGACAAAAAAATCAACAAAAATTTTTATTTTCTTTTTTCCGCGCGTTTCCCCAGCCAAATCACGCTTAATTGGCACCAAACGACACAGAACAAAGCGGTACGAACGTCCCAAATATCGGCCAAAAAACCGATAAAATAATAAAGACCCGCCTGAAAAACAGCTGTTAACAAAGAAAGAACGGAACCTGCCGTAGCCCGATGACGACGGGGATATTCTTTTTGCAGCAATTCTGTTTTGGCTGTCGTCGTTATGCCGAAAAACAGATTTGCCAAAGGCATTAAAACAACGGAAAATATATTATTGATTGTTAATGCCGCCGTTTGCAGGACAATACCGGCACCGACAGAAACCCGCAGCAGTTTCAATGAACTGAAACGGCGTAAATGCGCAACCATGGCATAACTGATCATACCGGCCAGCTGCTTGCCTGCACGTACGATATTAATCAGCCATACCGCAATCAGATTTTCAAAATACAATCCTTCAAATCTGTGTATTGTCATATTGATTGACGAATCCAAAATTTCAATCAAGCTAAATAAACGCAGTTTTTTATTTTTCCACAGCTCGATACAGGCCTGCTTAAAATGAACCGCCGACGCAACCGGTTCTGTTGTTTCTTTTTTGGGATTAACATAAAATAAGGCAATGACAAGCTGACCTGTCATCGGAAAAATTGACGCCCAGGCTAATATCTGCAAAGGCCAAAAATACATAATTCCCGTTCCCAAAAGAACGCCGACAAAAAGGCCCGCCTGATTATACAGCCGGCTGGAGGCATAGATCAGGTCGAAATTTTGTTTTTGATTTAATTCTTCAGCCGTTTCAAACATCAGCGCATCAAGAGTTCCGGACATCAGCGCGTCACTGATTCCCCAAAACAAAGCCCCCGCAAACAGAAATGCGGTACAACCGAACTGCCCCGCCGCCGCCCAGGCCGTCAGACAAACGATCAAAGAAACCGCAGACAAAACCAGCGTCTGGCGGCGTCCGATTTTATCGGAAAAAATTCCCGTCGGCACTTCTAATACGGCCTGAAACAAACTGCACAAAGAAAATACCGACATTGCCGCGGCATATGAATGGGTAATCTCTTGAAAATAAACAGCCAGAACCGCAGTCATCGGCCACATGCCGCTGAAAAAATGATCCCATCTAAATAAAGTGATATTGCGCCGTATATCAGACATTTTAAAATTGAATAAAATAAAAAAAGCGCGGGAACCCCACAGACCCCCGCGCTTTATGCAAACAGTGCTTCTATCCCCGCTGTCTGTCGCGGACAATCTGACACAGGGCTGTTTTAACCGGCGCCTGCTTTTTCTGTCCTTCCGCCTTTTTCGCATCAAGAGAAGCGTAAAATTCAGCCATATCTTTCTGACGCTTTGCCACGCTGATATGTTCGGGCTTGTACAAGTCGGGATAATTCGCCGGGTTGACGTTAGACGTATAATTCGGTTTAACCGGCTGATTTTCCTTCGTAAATCCGAACTGTTTCGGATCATAAATCATTTCGTCCGTCCAGGGGATTTTGATTTTGCGCGATTCGCCTTCGCGGATTCCCAAAATCTGCGCGTCCATAACGTCCTTGTGCCATTGATCGTGCGGATACAGCGGCGTTAAAATAAAATTTGAAAATTCGTTTTTGCCGCCGCCGTGCAAAGCCAGTTTATGATGTACATTAAAGCCGTTCGGCGTATAACCTTCGCGCATGCCCTGAATATCGCGTTCGGTCAGCCCCAAACGTTCAACCAGTTCTTTTTCGTGATCTTTGGCAAGCATTTTTAAAAACTTGGAGCGCACCCCTTCGACAACGACGTTGCCTTCCTCGTCACGAACGCCGTTGAATTCGGCCCGCTTGGCGACACGTTCCGATTTGGAAGGAACCTTGTATTCGACTTCCTTTAATTTCAAACCGTGAATCGTATCAAAAGAAAAATTGCCGTCGCGCTGGTCCCTGTTATGGTGACCTTCGGAATAAAAGCCGCCGTTGGCCGCATGGTTTTGCTGTTTACGGCCGCCGTTGCCATGCCCTTTGCCTTTTTTACGTTCCCGTTTGACGTGAACAAATTTATCTTCCAACATCAGATCATACCCCAAAAAAATCAACACAATGCGGACAAAACCGCTTTCTTGACAAAAATATACAAAAAATTTGAAAAACTGTCCAGCAAATAATTAAATTTTCTTTGCCGAGAACAAAACCGACGGCGTTTGAATTTCCCCCTGCGCTTCGATCAGACACAGTTCCGGCGAACGCCGGGCGGCCGTTTCACGGATAACGCCGAAAGCGGACGACACGGATTTGGACAAAGCCAAAGGCGCATCGCGCGACTTCAACCATTCCGCCAGGAACAAAGCCGTCGTCATATCTCCGGCCCCGCCGATATCGCCGACGTTTTCAATAAAAGGCGTTACGACTTTGTAAACGGCCGATTCCAAAATTGCCAAAGCCGCCATGCCGGACGGAACGGTTATACCGGTCACAACGCATACGGTCGGCCGGCCCTTTTTTAACAAAGACCGCGCCGCGGCAATGATTTCGTCTTCGCCGTCCGCGGAACACTGTGACAAAACGCTTAGTTCAAAACGGTTGGGCGTAATGATATCGGCCGCAGGCAGAACTTTTTCACGCATAAAAGCGGGAATGTCCGGCGCAACATAAATTTCACCGTCGTCGCCCAAAACCGGATCGCAGCAGTAAACGGCCGACGGGTTTTGGCCTCGCACTTCGTCCGCAATATGCAAAACAAGGCTGCCCGTTTCTTTTTTTCCCAAATATCCCGACAAAACGGCCCGGCATTTTTTCAATCCGACATATTTCTTTAATCCGTCGTAAACCGTCCGCAGCTGATCCGTCTGGAAAACACGACCGGCAAAACCGGCATAGCCCGTATGATTTGAAAACTGCAGCGTATCCAATCCCCAACAGTCAATGCCGGCGCGCTGCAGGCAGAACACGGCGGCCGAATTTCCGGCGTATCCGGCGACGACTCTGGATTGAACGGACAGCACGGCCATGAATTATTCTTCCGTTTCTTCGGCCGGTTTATCCTGACAGCGGAAGTAAACCCGGTGAGGCAAAAATACGCGGCACGACCAGTACTTATGTCCGTCGTAAGCCGGTTCCCGGTTCGTTTTACCGCAGGCTTCCTGCGCCATTCTGATAATTTCGTTAGCGTTCGTGGAATACGGATTATAACAGATCGCCACCCGGTCGTCCGTCGATTCGCCCACCGTGCGCGCAAACCCGGCTTCGCGTCTGGAATCGACGAAGGGAGACTGGATACACCCGCCTAATCCCAGCAATAACAAAAAAAACACCTTTTTAACGACGGACATCTTCCGGCCCTTTTCAATCACGTTAACGATCAATCATCTATGAAAACCGAAAGATGTTCAATATGGAAAACGTTTTTTTTCATTTCTTCAAAGCTTTGGTTGATTTTATATACATACTTCGCTTATCCTGATGAAAAGGGATACTGACAAGGAGTTTCGAATGCTGGCGAAAAAACGACTGCTGACACGCAGCGATTTTGACGGACTGGTTTGCGCGGCCCTGCTGAAAGAACTGGACATTATCGATGAAATCCGGTTCGTTCACCCCAAAGACATGCAGGACGGTCGAATATCAATTACGGATATGGACATTACGGCAAACCTGCCCTATGTCGACGGCGTTTACATCGCCTTTGATCATCATATCAGTGAAGTATCGCGCGTAATCAGTCCTCCGAATCATATTGTTTATCCGAACTCTCCTTCCGCCGCCCGCGTCGTTTACGAATATTACGGTGCGGAAGAACGGTTTAAAAATATTCCCGCACCGTTAATGGAAGCCGTCGACGTCGCCGATTCCGCCCAATACACAATGGATCAGATCATGAATCCGACGGGGTGGATTCTGTTGGCTTTTGTCATGGACGCACGCACGGGACTGGGGCGGTTTAAAAATTTCCGCATTACGAATTATGCTTTGATGATGAAGCTGGTGGATTTATGCCGGACTCACAGCGTCGAAGAAATTCTGCAGGACGAAGACGTCAAAGAACGCGTCAATTTGTACTTTGAACACAAAGACAAATTCATCGAACAGTTGAAAAGATGCACGCGGATTCACAAAACTGCTGCCCACATTTATCTGCGCGACGAAGAAACCATTTATGCCGGCAACCGGTTTATGGTTTACGCGCTGTATCCGCAAATCAACATCTCCGTCCATGAAATCTGGGGAAAGAACAAACGCAACGTCGTCTTTGCGGCCGGCAAATCTATCTTTAACCGGACATCAAAGATGAATATCGGCGAATTCATGCTGCAATACGGCGGCGGAGGCCATATCGCCGCCGGCACCTGTCAGGTTCCCGTCGATCAGGCGGAAAGAATCCGTAAAGAAATCATCACCGCTATGGTCCAGGACGTATAAATTTAAGGCATTATCATGGTTGACGACAGATTCCGCTTGGTCACGCGCAGCGATTTTGACGGTTTGGTCTGCGCTGTTTTACTTAAAGAACTGGACCTGATTGACGAAGTAAAATTTGTTCACCCCAAAGACGTACAAGACGGTCTGGTCGATATTAAACAGGGCGATATTATAACAAACCTGCCCTATTCCAAATCGGCTTCCTATGTTTTTGACCATCATATCAGCGAACTGGCGCGTGTCGGAAGAAAAAGCAACAGCTATTTAAATCCGCAGGCGCCGTCGGCCGCGCGCGTCGTATGGGATACCTTCGGCGGCAAAGAACGGTTTAAAAACATTTCCGAAGAAATGATGGCCGCCGTCGACAAAGCCGACAGCGCCGATTACACAATTGATGAAATCCTGCACCCGACCGGCTGGACTCTTTTGAATTTTATTATGGATTCCCGAACGGGACTGGGACGATTCCATAATTTCAGGATTTCAAATTATCAGCTGATGATGAATCTGATTGATTTCTGCCGTTCTCACGACCCGGCCGAAGTGCTGGAAATGCCGGACGTCAAAGAACGCGTCGATCTGTACTTTGCCCATCAGGAAAAATTCGTCGAACAGTTAAAACGTCAGACAACCATTTACAAAAATCTGGCTTATATCGACATGCTGAACGAAGATATCATCTATGCCGGCAACAGATTTATGATTTATGCCCTGTATCCCGACGTCAACGTTTCCATGCACGCGATGTGGCGCATTAATGGGCAGAGGATTGTTTACGCCGTCGGTAAATCGATTCTGAACCGGTCAAATATCATCAATATCGGCGAATTGCTGCTGCAATACGGCGGCGGAGGTCATGCCAACGTCGGCACTTGTCAGATTGATCTGGATCAGGCGGCGGCGGTCAAAGACGAACTGATCGCCATTTTGACGGATCCGCTGTATACGGAAGTCCCGGACAAAACGGCAGAATAACGGTTTATTTTTTTATCTGAAGCGACATTTCGGCAACGGCCGGCAGTTGGTCCAGATCCGAAAAAGATTTCAAGCGCCCCAAACCGACGCCGGCGGAAGCCATCATCGGCGTATCGGTTGCCAGACTGGCCGGAGTCGGACCGAAAAACAGATACAGCGCGTTTTCTCTGATCCACAAAGCGACCTCCCCCGGTTTATAAGCGCGCCGCGTCGGCAGGCCGGTCACATTGATTTTTTCCCGTAAAACGCCGTAATATCCGCCGTCCCCCAGACGCGTCATCACCAGTTTTTGGGGGAATTGTTTTATCAACCGGCGGGCTGCGGCATTATCGTACAGTTCCAGTTCAAAAACCGCATTTTCAGCCGTAATCACTATAACGGGCAAAACCGAACTGACAGAATCGTTTGTTTCTTCCAACCGGGCGGTTTCCAGATATTCGTCGGCAACGGCGCTGATAATCCCGATAAAAAAAACAAAAAAGAGAATTTGAAACAGTCTTTTCATTGCTTTTTACCTTCAAAAAAGCAAAAGCCCCGAAAAGGGGCTTAATGGTGCCTGGGGACGGAATCGAACCGCCGACACGGGGATTTTCAGTCCCCTGCTCTACCGACTGAGCTACCCAGGCGCCGTACAGGAAAAGTTTATACCTGATTCAAAATGATCTGTCTATAGTCTTTTTAATTTTTTTCTTCGGTTTCTTCTTCTTCGTCGGTTTCAACCGTATAAACGCCCGTCAGCCACCGGTTTAAATCAATATCGGCGCAGCGTTTTGAACAAAACGGTTTATAAACAAAAACGGAAGGTTTTCCGCAAATCGGGCATTTTGTTTCCACTTCCGGCAGATCCGAAGGGCGTTCAAACACATTGGGTATTTTCATTGTTTTAATCCTTCCAGCCCGGCATGATCGGACGGGCATAATTCTATACCTGTTTTCAAACGGTCTTCAAGCCGTCTTAAATAAGGGCGAAGTTTGTTCAATTCGGCCGGAGGAGCATAGACCTTAACGGCCGAAACGGGAGAGGCAAACCATAACCGGCGGATTAAGTCGGCGGCTGTCCGCCCGTCTTCGAAAGCGTCAAAAACAGACCGGCGCGTTTTTTCAACCGTCAGCTCCACCAGTCCCAAAGCGGAAAAACCGGCGATAAAAACTCCGTCCTGTTTTAAACGGGCGGCCATATCGCACAAAAACCCTTTTTCCTTTCTGCCGGCAAAATCAATAATCATCTGTCCGCCCAGGCTTTTTAATCTGATCTGACGCAGAATCTCGCCGCAGGCTTCGACATTGGCGGCACAGACCCCGCCCGAACCGGCGTTGACGTCAAAACAAACGCAGGCCGCCGTCTGTTGCGTAATCAAAAAACCGCCGGAAGGCAGCGCCGTTCTTTCGGACAAAGCCGTATCCAGCGCCTCAGCCATGTTTTCCCGTTCCCACACCCCTTGCAGACAAAAAGAAACATCGGAAAATTTTTCTTTTAAAACCGCCGCCGTCCGCGCATCATCGGTAATAATCCGCGTCAGTTCTTTTTTATATTGATCTGCCAGTGCGAACACGTCTTTTTCCGGGCGGTACAAAATCCCCGGTTCCGCAGCTGATTCTAAAATCGACTGCCAGCGTCGTTCTAGAACAGAAAACTCGGCGCGGATATTTTGTTCCGTTTCAAATTCGGCCGCGGTTCTGAACAAAACGCCGGCAGAAGGCAGCAAATGCCCCAGTCGGCCAATCGTTTCGCCGGACAAACGTTTGGAAAACGACGGCCGATCCGTTCCCGGCCGGAAAATAACCGTTTTGCCGGGCAGAGAAATCCGCGCGCGCGCTTCGGCCGTTTTATCCCGAACGGCGGGACGGACAATTTCCACCAGCAACAAATCTCCCTCCGTCAGTTTTGAAGTGCTGACGGTTCCGTCCGCTTTGATAAAAAACGGCGGCGTGTTCAAATAAGCCGCCGCGCCGCGCCCCATATCCAAAAACCAGCCGGAAGCGACGGCTTTGACCGCCCGCGCCAGACAGATCGTTCCCGCGGACAGATCGTTTTCCCGCCAGACCGAAACAGTCGCGGGGACGTCGTTGTCGTCAAACAAAATACAGATTTCTTCAAAAGGGGAAAAACTGTGAACCAGGCGCATGATTATTTAATCACCCCGCGCCCTTTCAGCAAACGTCCCGTTTCAAACAACCCCAGTCCGACAACGTTGGAATAAGACCCGATAATCCGGCGCACAAATAAAGCGGCCTGTCCCTGAACCGCATAACCGCCGGCTTTTCCCTGCCATTCGCCGCCGTCCAGATAAGCCCGTTTGTCTGACGGGTGCAGCCGGGAAAAAGCCACAACCGTTTTAACCGACCGCGTCAGTTTTGATCCGTCCGGCGTAATCAGGCAGATACCGCCGTAAACCGTATGCCGTCTGCCCGACAGCAAATTCAAACACGCCGCCGCTTGTTCGCGCGTTTCGGCTTTGGGCAGAATACGTCTGGCACACGCGACAACCGTATCGGCCGCCAGAATAAAGCGTCCCGGTTTCAGCGCCGCGATTTTTTCGGCCTTTGAAACGGCCATGCGCACGGCATAGCGGTGCGGCGCTTCCTGTGCGAAAGGCGTTTCGTCAATGTCGGCCGGGCAAATTTCATCAGGCACGACGCCGATTTGTTCCAGCAAAGCCAGACGGCGCGGCGAAGCGGAAGCAAGTATAAGATCCGTCAAAGAAAGCTCCTTTTTTAAATTGAAAAGGCGGATCGCAATGACCCGCCTTGTTAAAGGCATGGCTGTTTAAACAAAAGCCCTAATCGTCGCTGTATGTTTTTTCCATACGTTCATGACGTTCCTGCGCTTCGATTGACAAAGTGGCAATCGGGCGGGCAATCAGACGTTCCAGACCGATCGGTTCGCCGGTTTCTTCGCAATAACCGTAGGTGCCGTCGTCAATTTTGCCCAGAGCAACGTCAATTTTGGAAATAACTTTGCGCATTCTGTCGCGCGTACGCAGTTCCAAAGCTTTGTCCGCTTCGGCGGAGGCGCGGTCGGAAATATCGGGCACCGTCATGCCGCCTTCTTTTAAATTATCCAGCGTTTCTTCGGAATCGCGCAGCAGTTCTTCACGCCAGGCCAGCAGCTTTTGGCGGAAATATTCTTTCTGCATATCGTTCATAAACGGTTCGTCGGCAGAAGGTCTGTAATCTTTCGGCAGTTCTATTCCCATGTGAAGTCCTCTTTGTTTCAGTCAACCGTATTATTTTTACACCAAAGCAATCTAAAAATCAAACGCTGTGTGAAAGCTTGGCCAGCTCGATTTCAGCCCTTAATTCAATATCGTCAAGGATTTGATTTAACTCTTTATCCAGTCCGGGTTCGCGTTTGTCCCGCAGCGTCTGCGCCAGTTCAATTAATTTGGATTTGGAAATAACGCCGGTTAAAATCGCGGCGCGCAGATCTTCCAGCTTATCCAGAATATCATTGCCGTGCGCGGCGGCGCGGCGTTTTTTCGCCCCGTCCTGCAAAGCGTCGCCGACACTTTGCGCCGCCAGCAGCGCCTCGATCCCGGAAACGCCGGCCGACGCCGCGACAGAAGCCGTCGACGCAGCGTCCGTTTCTTCCAGAAAAGAGGAAAAATCGCTTTCAACCGATGAAGAACGGGCGCTTTTACGTGTTGATCCGACAGGCTTTGCCGCCCCCGTTGATCCGATTTTTATAGTCATCAGGCTTCTCCTTTCCGGTTGTTTATTAAAGTATACCTTATTCCCGTGAAGTTAAAAATCGGCAAATTTTGCCCAGTGATTTTTTTCAATGCCGGAAAAAGTCCGCGGTTTTCAAGAAAATAAAAATTGGCACGATTTTCGCATCTGTATGATCAGACAATTTTGCCCGCAGATTAAATGAGGCCAAACATGAAGAATTTTATAACAAACATACAAAAAAGCTTCGCCTTTTTGACGGCAGCGGCCGTTTTGATGTTTTCTTCGCAGGCTTTCGCCAGTTCGCGCATCAAAGACATTTCCGATATCGAAGGCGTGCGGGAAAACTATTTAATCGGATACGGGCTGGTTGTCGGGTTAAACGGAACGGGCGACAGCATTTCGTCCATGGCTTTTACCGAAGAAAGCCTGATCGGCATGCTGGAACGGCTGGGCGTTAATACCCGCGACGGCAAAATCAAAACAAAAAACGTCGCCGCCGTCATGGTTACGGGCAGTCTGCCCGCTTTTGCCCGGCAGGGAACGCGCATTGACGTGTCGATCAGCGCTTTGGGCGACGCGAAAAGTCTGCAGGGCGGCACGCTGCTGGTCACGCCGATGCTGGGCGCGGACGGCGAAGTATACGCCATTGCCCAGGGACAGGTCGCCATCGCCGGATTTTCCGCCCAGGGCGACGCGCAGAGTATCGTCAAAGGCGTCCCGACCTCCGGCAGAATTGCCAACGGCGGGATTATCGAACGCGAAATCTTATTCGACTTTGCCAATCAGAAATCTATCAAGCTGGCTTTGCGTAACCCTGACTTTACAACAGCTTCGCGCATTGCCGATGCGATCAATTCCTATCTGGGATCCGTCGCGGCGACGACGATCGATTCCGGAACGGTCGTCTTAAACCTTGGCCGGACCAGACGCGAAGAATTAATTCAGGTGCTGACCGATATTGAACAGTTGCGCATTCAGCCCGATCAGGTCGCCAAAGTCATTATCGACGAAAAATCCGGCATTATCGTCATCGGTGAAAACGTGCGCATCAATCCGATCGCGATCGCGCAAGGCAATCTGACGATCAGAATCACGGAAACCCCGCAGGTTTCCCAGCCCGCTCCATTTTCAACAACCGGGCAGACCGTTACCGTTCCCAGAACGGATATTCAGGTCGACGAACAGTCGGGCAACAAATTAAATATTTTAAAAAGCGGCGTTTCCCTGCAGGAATTGGTTGACGGCTTAAACGCTTTGGGCGTCGGGCCCAGAGATATGATCAGTATTCTGCAGGCCGTCAAAGCCGCCGGCGCCCTTCAGGCTGAAATAGAGGTGATGTGATGTCTGCAGATATTTTGTCAACGGATTTTATTTCTTCTGCCATGCCGCAGAAAACCGCGCCGAAAATCAACAAAGCGTTTGATTTGGAAAAAACCAGACAGGCCGTTCAGGATTTTGAAGCGTTCTTTATTTCGCAAACCTTTGAACAAATGTACGCCACCGTTCCGGTCAACGAAACATTCGGCGGCGGCAACGCGGAAAAGATATTCAGATCCATGATGATTGACGAATACGGCAAAATGACGGCGAGATCCGGCGGTATCGGATTGACGGATCAGATTATGACGCAGATTCTGCGTCAACAGGAAGCCGACACGACCGCGCCGGCCAAAGCCGAATAAAACAAGGAGATTAACAATGGAACAATTCCCCGAAAAAAAACTCAGCCGCCTGCTGACATTAATGAGCGAATTGTGCGGCTTGTTGAAAAAAGAAAATACGCTGTTGAAAAAACAGCGTCAAAACGAATGCAAAGACCTGCTGGAACAAAAAACAAAGCTGTCCGCGGCGTATGAAGAATCTTTCGCCTACTTTTCCAAGCGCGGAGATCTGTTAAAAGCTCTGCCCGAAAAGCAAAAGCGCGTTCTGCGCAAAGCCGCCGTCACGCTGGGGGATTTAACCGATGAAAACGCCCGGCTGCTGAAAATCAACATGGAAGCGACGTCACGGCTGTTAAACGCCATCGTTCAGGACATTGCCGAACAAACGCACGCCAAAACGCCTTTGTACACGAAAAAAGGCAGCATGGAAAACGACGCCGGCAACCCGGCCGCAATTTCTTTCAACCAGGTGCTTTAATATTAACGAAAGGACACCGCCATGGCTCTTTCCAGCGCAATCAGCAGTGCTTTAAACGGCATCAGAACATCGCAGAAAGCGATCGACGTCGTGTCCGAAAACGTATCCAACGTCAATACCGAAGGATACGTCAGAAAAAGCTATTCCCAAAAAACGCTGGTTTTAAACAACGGACAAATGTCCGGCGCGATCAGCAATACCGATCTGCGCCAGGTCGATACGAAAATGGTCGCCCAACTGCGCAGGGAAACCGGTATTTTGCAGGCTTCAAGCGTGCGCGTGTACTATCTGGACTTGATTCAGGCGAAAATGGGCCAGCCGTCATCGGAATATTCCGTGTCCAACCGTGTTGCTGCCATGCAGACAGCGTTCGAAAGTCTGGGCGTTGACGCGGACAAATTAAACGCGCAATCCACCGCCGTGACTTCCGTTGACACGGCTTTGTCGCAAATGCAGGAACTCAGTTCTCAGATTCAGGCGCTGCGGCTGGAAATTGATCAGGAAATTTCCGCTTTGTGCGACGAGGTGACCGGCATATTGGAACAGCTGGACAAGTTAAACGACGACATCGTGCGCACCAACGCTCTGGAAGGACAGTCCGCCGACAATTACAAAGACCAGCGCGATTTGCTGATCACACGGTTATCGGAAATTATGGACATTCAAAGCTATGAACGTTCAACCGGCGAAACCGTCATTTTAACCGCCGGAGGAAAACCGCTGCTGGACAAAGACGGCGTGATCGTTTCCCATGAACCGGCGGCGTCGACGGGGTCTTTGATTTCCTATTCGTCCGGCGGCATTACGGGAATTTACGCCGGATCATTTGACATTACAAAAGAAATCACGTCCGGAGAACTAAGCGGCCTGATTTCCCTGCGCGACACGGAACTGCAGGACATGCAGACGCAGCTGGACGAATTGGCCTTTCAAATCACCAAACAATTAAACGCCGTCCACAACAAAGGCGTCAATTACCCGAACACCGTTTATGAAATGAACGGCACGCGCACATTCATTGACGGCGACAAGCAAACGATTTCTTTGTCGGGCGGCGATGTTAAAATCGTGCTGTTCAACGCCGACGGCAGCGAAGCTTTTAACGTCAGTCTGACCGCCGGACTGGATTTTACTTCCGGCAGCATTAACGAAATGTGTGAAAAAATTCAGGACTGGCTGCAAAACGCCGTCGACGGCCCGCACCTGAGCGGCGCTTCGGTCGGGTTAAGCCAAGACGGAAAACTGGAAATAGATCTGGGCGCCAGCACTTATTCCATCGCGTTCAGAGATGAAAGCTCCGTCCTTTCAGGCAGCGAAGAAAGCAGTGTTTCCATCGGCTTTGACGCGGACGGCAGCGGAACGATCGATCAGACTTACTCCGGCTTTTCAAACTTTTTCGGTTTAAACGATTTTATTGTAACGTCCAAAAAAGATTCCGTTTACGAATCCGAAATTATTTCTTCGGGATCCTTAATGGGCATCAAAGGAAAAACAACCATTAATTTCTCGGACACGGCCAACGGTCTGAACTTCGGTTCCATAGAAGTTTCCGCCGGAGATTCCCTGCAGACAATCGCGGATAAAATCAATACGACTCTGGTCGACGAAGCCGGCAATCAGATTGTTAAGGCCGATCTGGTCAAAGAAGGATCCGGATATCGTCTGCGCATCACCAATATTGACAACAATCAAATGGAAATCACGGAAACAACGTCAACCGTCAACGGCGTCACCAGCGGCAGTATCCTGAACCGGCTGGGATTGGGGATTTCTCATGCGGGATATGCTTCGGAACTGGAGGTCCGGTCGGATATTTTGGAATCCCCCGGGCTGATGAATACGGGCAAAATACAGTACAGTTCGGATACGGGATCCTATTTTTTAAGCGACGCGGACAATTCTTTAGCCAACGAATTTGCCAAAGTCTTTACCCAGCCGATTGATTTCGGATCCGCAGGCAGTTTTTCAAAAATCACGACAACATTGTCCAGTTATGCCGCCTCTGTTGTCAGCGGGCTGGCGACAAATTTGAACGATGCCAGTTCAACAACCGATTATCAAACCGAACTGGTGACGACGATCTATAAAAAAGAACAGGAAATCAGCGGCGTCGATCTGGACGAAGAATTGTCCATGCTGCTGGTTTATCAGCGTTCGTACAGCGCGGCGGCAAAAGCTTTAACGACATCTCTGGAAATGCTGGAGATGCTGGACGGCATTGTTTAACAGGGAGTAACACATCATGACAAGAGTCCCGACAACAGCTACCTATAATTTATACATGTCGCAGATGTCCAAACAAAAAGCGGCCATGACAGACATTTCCTATCAGGCGGCAACCGGCAACAGATACGATTCCTATGACAAATACGGATTATCGACTTATCGTCTGCTGTCTTTGCAAAACGAACGGGCGGTCACAAACAAATATCTGGAAACAAATTCCATTACGCAGGTCGTTCTGGAAGCCCAGCAGACTTCAGTCGACGGAATCCGTTCGGCTTTGACGGACGTGCGGTCTCAGGTGCGCGAATTTTTCGCCAACGATCTGGCGGCCATGTCCGAAAATCCGACGGAAGAAGAACTGCTCGCCCTGCAAAATGTTCAGGAAGCCGCTTTTGAAGCCATGTCTTTAATCGCGTATTACCTTAATACGCAGGTAGACGGCAACTATGTTTTCGGCGGCGGCAAAACAACGACGCCGCCCGTGGACTTCCCCTATACGACTTTGGAAGAATTTCAGGCCGTTTATGACGGCGACGTCCTGACTTATCCGAACAGTTATTCGGCGTCGTTGTCGCAGATGTCCACGTCCGCGGACGTTCTGGGCGGCGTTACGATCAAGCAGGAATTCCAAACGCTTGACCCGAAAGTCGTCGTTTATCACGGATCGCCCGCCAATGAAATGACGTTTGATTCCGCGACAAATTCTTTATCCGCCGACCCGGATACCTTCCTCGGCATTCAGCCCGGCGATCAGGTCATCGTTCAGGGAACGGGCGGCAACGATCAAACCCTGACCGTTCAATCCGTATCCGAAGACGGTTCAATGCTGACGTTTGCCGAAACGGTCGCGGACGAAACGATTACGGATTCTTCGGCCGTTTCCATTACCAAAGGCAGCTGGGTCTTTTCATCAACGGAAGACCTGACCACCGGAATCACGACAAACGCGCTGACCGGTCGGCCTGGATCTTTTTCAGATCTGAAAGAAGGCGAAAAGCTGTTGATCAACGGAACCGGCAGCAACAACGGTTATCTGACAATCAAAGAAATTTCAGACGACGGGTCAACGATTACATTTGAAGAAAACGTCGTCAATGAAACAATCGGCGTCGAAAAATTAACGGACGGAACGGTTAATATTCAGCAAAGCACGCAAACCGGCACAATCACGGCGGAAAAAAACGTCGGCATTGTCATTGAAACAATCGACTGTCCGCAGTCTTTGACCGTCAATACGGCCGACAATACGATCACAGGAGCAGCCGGAACGTTTTCCAATCTGAAAGGCGGCCAGACCGTTACAATTACGGATTCCGCCGGCAACGAATACGCTTTATACGTCAAATCGGTTTCCCCCGACGGTTCCACGCTGGACATTTCAACCGGCACGCCGGTTCCCGATACAAACTTAACAAACGTGCCTTTGGTTGTACGGACACATTCCGACATCGGCGGTTTTGTCACTTCCAGCATGAAAGGCAGCGCTTTGCAGACCGGCGACATCGGTTTCAGCGTCAATCAGAACGCGATGACGGCGACGGTCAAAGGGGCGTTTTCTTCATACAAAACAGGCGATTGCCTGATTATCAAAGGTGCTGACGGAAACGACAAAATGTATATCATCGATTCTGTTTCCGAAGACGGCCGCACCGTTAAATTTTCAGATGAAACACCTGTGGAAGAAGAAATGAGTCTGTTAAACGGAAATACGATCGCCGACGGCGCGGGCGTAACGATCTGCAAGACCTATTCGGTCGGAGCAACCGTGGAAATGGGCGGGACCAACGGCGCCTACAACGGGTTATATACGGTTCTGGGCGTATCCGACGACGGCAAAGAGCTGATCGTCAGAACGGAAGATTTCCCCGAATACGGTGCAACGGAAAGCTTTACATCGGCCCGTTTTGAAACCAGTACTTATTACAACGGGGGACAGCTGTCGTCGTCTTACCGCGTCAGCGAAACGACAACAATCGTTAATGACATCAACGCTTCTTCCGCCGCCTTTGAAAAAGTGTTCCGGGCGCTGGGCGCCATCGCGCAGGGCAACATGCTGGATCCGGACAATATCGACAGCGCGACGCAGCGTGTTTCGGAAGCTCTGGATTTGCTGGACGAAGCTCTGACCGCCAATTCAAAAGAAACAAACGGCGATGTCACCAGCGTGCAATACGCCGTCATCAGCAAGCTGGATCTGGTGAAAACGACGATTGACAACCAGACCGCTTTGCAGAACTCACTGGAAACATACATATCGTCATTGACGCAGGTTGACAAAACCGAAGCGGCGACAATGTTGCTGCAGGCGGCTGAAAATTTAAAGGTATCTTATTCCGTTTTATCAACGATTAACAGCCTCAGTTTATTGAATTACCTTTAAAAGAAAAGCCCCTTGCGGGGCTTTTTTAATAATACATGTCTTCGTATTCGTCTTCATACGGGTAAAGATCTTCGTCATACATTTCCGCATCGACCGGCGGTTCTTCCCGAACAGGTTCGTTGTCGGCTTTGTTTTCAACCGGCTGTTTGGGAATATTGCCTTCAATGTTAAACAGGCAGTAACCGTCAACACAGCTTCTGGTCAGACCGGCGACCGGCGGGCAATGATCGTTCTGCGTGCATTGCACACAGGTATACGGCAGTGTTTTATACGGTTTCGGCATACAGAACGGCGCGGCCGGCGGACAAACGGCGTCAGTACACGGATCGGGAACTTTGCATGTATAATCCCTATCGCAGAACATGCCTTCGGCACAATGAAAATTGACGACACATTCGGCGCACTGATATTCGTGGGGTTTATCTTCACCTGCCGGCGCGCAATACGTTCCCGCCAGACATGAGCTGTTTTTGCAAACGTCCACGCATTGCAAAGCGACACACTCCTTGTCATAAGGGCAATCGTCATTTTCAAAACACGAAATTCCGGACGCATTAACCGAAGACGTCTGTGACGAAAAATCCAATCTGGGTTGTTGATTGGCTTTGCTGCCCAATTTAACCGCTCTGGCCGAACCGTCGGACGGCGCGATCAGCAGACACAAAAAAATTGTTAAAACTTTAAGCATAAATCCCTCTGTTTTTTTTATTTTATTATACCGTCGTTATTTGTCCGTGAAAATAAAAAAAGGGGCTTTGCTGAAACAAAGCCCCTCTGTGGCAGCGGAAAAATCAGATTAATTTCAGTTCTTCTGCGGAAGTGCGGTCTTTATGCGTTACCAGTTCATAGCTGACGGCCTGATCTTCCTTCAGGGTCGGCAGGCCGGCTTTTTCAACCGCGCTGATGTGAACGAAGACGTCTTTTGATCCGTCTTCGGGTTCAATGAATCCGTAACCTTTTCTTCTGTTGAACCATTTAACTTTACCGTTAGGCATATAGAATCTCCTGATAAATAAAGAAAAAAGCCGTTTTAAAATAAACGGAAGAGTTTATATTTGTCCCGAAAACAGAACAACTCACTTTGTATACGCCTTTCGGCAGCCACATCGCAGAGGACTATAAAATCTTACTAAAAAGTGTACGCCTTTCCCCGTTAAAAACAAGCCTTTTATCATAAAAAACAAAATAATTTCTTTTTCGGTCTTTATTTTTTTATTTTTCAACTGTAAAACAAGAACGGTTTTTTTTATTTTTATCCGGCGAAGAAAATGTGCTTATTTATTCAAACAACAGAAGAACTTAACCTGCTCTGCCAGCGATTGGCCGACCATCAATTTGTTACCGTCGACACGGAATTTATCCGTGAAAAAACTTATTGGCCGCAATTGTGCCTGATCCAGATCGCTTCCATTGACGAAGCCGTCTGCATTGATCCCTTGGCAAAAGGCATCGATCTGCAGCCCTTGTTTGAATTAATGCAAAACAAAAATGTCGTTAAGGTCTTTCACGCGGCCCGACAGGATATCGAAATTTTTTATCACTTAAATGCCAAAACGCCTTTCCCTGTTTTCGACACGCAGCTGGCCGCCATGGTCTGCGGATTCGGAGAATCCGTCAGCTATCAAAATCTGGTGCAAAAACTGCTGGGCATAGAACTGGACAAATCCATGCGCTTTACGGACTGGTCGCGCCGGCCTTTAAGCGAAAAGCAAATCCGTTACGCTTTGGCGGACGTAACGCATTTGCGCGACATTTACAAAAAAATGCTGGAACTGCTGGAACAAACAGGGCGAGAACACTGGATTGACGACGATACCGCCGCTTTGATTAATCCGCAGACTTATGAAAATGATTCGTCTTTGGCCTGGAAACGGTTAAAGCTAAACAGCTCAAAGCCGTTTTATCTGGCGTTATGTCAGGCGCTGGCGGCATACAGAGAAAATGAAGCCAAACGGTTAAACAGGCCGCGCAAACATATTATGCGTGACGAAATCGTTTTGGAAATCGCGGCCAACGTTCCCGAAACAGCGGAAGAAATGGCTAAAATGCGCGGCCTGCCGCAAGGATTTGCCAACGGACGCATGGGCAAAGATATTCTGAAGGTCATCGCAGAGGTAAAAAACCGGGACGCAGGCACATATCCTGTTTTGCCGAAACCTTATGAACTGCCGCGCTCCGCCCGTTCCGTTTCCAAAATGCTGCGCCTGCTTTTGATGATTAAATCCGCGGAAAACGACGTTGCGGAAAAACTGATCGCCACACCGGACGAACTGGATATGCTGGCCGGCGAAAACAACCCGGATATCAATGTACTGAAAGGCTGGCGTTATCAGATCTTCGGCAAAGACGCTTTGGAACTAAAAGCCGGCAAAACCGCCATGCGTTACAATCCGGAAAAACGCCGGATCGATCTGATGGCGCTTTAAATCCCGAAAAAGAAAAAGTAAGCCAGAATAACCGTTCCCAACGCAAAGAAATACTGAACGCCGGCTTTTCCTTCTTTTTCCAGATGATACGCCAAAAGCAGATCGACGCTCTGCGCCAGACGGATCAGGAATATCGCCGCGATAACCGGAAAAAACGACTGCATGGAAAAAATCAGAATCATTTCGCCGGCGGCATAAACAATGCCGGCAAAAACAATATGCCGTGTCGTAAAAAAAGCTTTCAAAGGAATGGTTTTTCCTGCCGCAACGACAGAACACAACAGCATGCCGATCGTCGGCACCGTATATAAAACATACCAGTTGGTATCTCTGATCCCCAGCGTATCGCAGATATTATTCAGCGCCGCGAAAAAAATCAGGCCGGCGAACGCTTTTTTCCCGACAGCCGATAACCTGCGGCCTTCTCCGAACACAAAAAACAGAACGCCCATGGCGCCGATAAATAAAATGATAATCAGTTTCAAACGGGCCAGCGGAACGTCAAAAACAAACGTCGTCACCAATGCGACCAGCGCCAGACTGATGACGCCCCAGAAAACCGATCCGGAAGTGTTTTCCCTGTTTACAACCTGATTTAATTTCATGAAACAAAACAGAGAAACGCCTTTTAACAGCGGAAAAACAATCCCCGGCGTAAAAAAAACAAACCGGTCGTCAATAAAAAAATAATGCCGGCAAAACGGAATGGTCGGCAGAGCAAACAACAAACACCATACCGCCGTAAAATAAGAAGAAACGGCAGGATCCAGTTCTTTACTGGCCGGCTTGTACACAAACGGACGCAGAGCAAAAAGAATAACAATGGATAATCCGGTAAAAAATGTCAGCATTTTATTTCCTTATTATACACACACTTTGATAAGTCATTGATAAAAACTTTACAAATAAAAAAACTCTTCTGAACAATAAAAAAAAAGAGCCTCTTGCGAGGCTCTTTTAAACTGTTCGCACGGCAAACGGTTAGAAACCGCCCATGCCGCCCATACCGCCCATGCCGCCCATACCGGCGTCGGCGCCGCCGTGGCAGCTGCACTTTTCTTCGGGTTTATCGGCAACCATGGCTTCCGTCGTAATCAACAGACCGGCGATGGAAGAAGCGCTTTCCAAAGAAGTGCGGACAACTTTGGTCGGGTCAATAATGCCGGCTTCAAACATATCGACATATTTGCCCGTCTGCGCGTCAAAACCAATGTTTGTTTTTTCGCCTTCCAACAGCTTGCCGGCGATTACGGCGCCATCTTCACCCGCATTTGCGGCGATCTGACGCACCGGCGCCTGCAAAGCGCGGCGAATGATATCAATACCGACACGCTGGTCGTCATTGGCCGGTTTCAAAGCGTCCAGGCATTTGACGGCATACAGCAAAGCCGTACCGCCGCCCGTAACAATGCCTTCTTCAACAGCGGCGCGCGTCGCATGCAGAGCGTCGCCGACACGGTCTTTCTTTTCTTTCACTTCAACTTCAGAAGCGCCGCCGACTTTGATCACCGCAACGCCGCCGGACAATTTAGCCAGACGTTCCTGCAGTTTTTCCTTGTCGTATTCGGACGTGGTTGTTTCGACCTGCTGTTTGATCTGGTTGCAGCGGGCGGAAATTTCATCTTTTGCGCCGGCGCCGTCAACAATCGTCGTGTTGTCTTTTGTAATCGACACCTTTTTGGCCGTTCCCAGCATATCCAGCGTAACGTCTTCCAGCTTAATGCCCAAATCGGCCGAAATGACCTGACCTTTGGTCAAAATGGCGATGTCTTCCAGCATGGCTTTACGACGATCGCCGAAGCCCGGAGCCTTAACAGCGGCGACTTTTAATCCGCCGCGCAGCTTGTTGACGACCAGCGTCGCCAAAGCTTCGCCTTCAACGTCTTCGGCAATAATCAACAGCGGACGGGCCGACTGAACGACGGCTTCCAATACCGGCAGCATCGATTGCAGGTTGGACAGTTTGGCTTCATGAATTAAAATGTACGGATTTTCCAGTTCGCACGTCATTTTTTCCGCGTTCGTCACAAAATACGGGGACAAATAACCGCGGTCAAACTGCATGCCTTCCACGACTTCCAGTTCGGTGTTCAGACCTTTGGCGTCTTCAACCGTAATCACGCCTTCGTTGCCGACTTTATCCATTGCGTCGGCCAGATACTGGCCGATCGAGCTGTCGCCGTTGGCGGAAATCGTGCCGACCTGAGCGACTTCAGCCGTCGTCGATACTTTGCGTGAACGGGATTTAACGTCTTCAACGACGGCGGCGACCGCCAGGTCAATCCCGCGGCGCAGATCCATCGGGTTCATGCCAGCGGCAACGGCTTTGCAGCCTTCGCGGACAATCGCCTGAGCCAGAACGGTCGCGGACGTCGTGCCGTCGCCGGCGACGTCGGCCGTTTTGGACGCGGCTTCCTTAACCATCTGCGCGCCCATGTTTTCAAACTTGTTTGCCAGTTCGATTTCTTTGGCAACGGAAACGCCGTCTTTTGTAATCCGCGGCGCGCCGAAAGATTTCGACAAAACGACGTTGCGGCCTTTCGGACCCAGCGTTACTTTAACGGTATCAGCCAGAATATCTACGCCGCGCAGCATCGCACTGCGGGCATCGGTGGAAAATTTGACTTCCTTAGCAGCCATAGTAAAAAACCTTCCTTAAAAAAATAAACCCTTGAAAAACGTTCGAAGATTATTCCAAAATCCCCAGAACGTCGGCTTCTTTCATGATCAACAGTTCTTCACCGTCGATTTTGACTTCCGTTCCCGACCATTTGCCGAACAAAACCTGATCGCCGACTTTCAACGTCATGGGAATCGTTTTGCCCTGTTCGTCGCGGCCACCCGTGCCGACGGCAATGACTTCACCCTTCGACGGTTTTTCTTTCGCCGTGTCGGGAATAATAATTCCGCCGGCGGTTTTTGTGTCTTCCGCTGTGCGTTTAACCAGAATACGGTCAAATAACGGTCTGAATTTCATGGTAAACAACCCTTTTGAATATGTGAAAACTAACTGTTCGTGACCGGAAGTTTTAGCACTCCCCGTCATCGAGTGCTAACAAAATAGGGACGCTGTTTTCCTTTGTCAAGAGGAGGCGGCAAAAATTTCGCCGCCGGATAAAAAAAAGACTCCGCGAATACGGAGTCTTTTCATAAAAATCAATCAGTTAATAACCGATGCCGCCACGTCCCGAAATGGGGAAATAGACGCCTTTGATCATCGCTTCCTGCTTCATTTTATTTAATTCTTTCTTTTCCAGATGATGCGACAGTTTGCGCAAAGCCATCTGCGAATGTTTTAAATCAATGTAATCGCGCGTTGAAAACAGTTCTTTCGGCGTTGTCGGCGTCCCGACGGTTCCGGCAATAAGCTTTGACATGCCGTAAGCAACCGCCGCACCGGCGACAGCCTGCCCCAGTTCGGGAGAAACCGCCGTCGCAACGGCCGTCGTCACTGCGGCAATTCCCATCTTAACCATTGTTTCCCGCAGATGAGGGGCGGAACGAACATTCGCATAGTAAGCCGCTTTTTCACGGAAACCGAACTTTTTCAAATCCTCTTTTATTTCTTTGCGCTTAGCGTCAATATCTTCCCGTTTGATTTCTTCCCAGTGCGGGCGGGTGGCGAAATCGGACAGATAGCGATTCGCTTCAAACAGCGTGTCGGAATATGTCAAATGGACGGCTTCCTTCAGATATTTATTCAACAAAGCCGCGGATTTGCTGCTTTTAGCAGACGGCTGCGTATTTTGTTCCAGGCTTAAAGACATAGCGACCTCCGAATTAACGTTTTAATGAAAATATCGTAATCTTTTTGAAAATTTTGTCAATATTTTTTCAAAAGAGCCGTTATTGTTTCTGACCGCCGGCGGACGGCTGCGCGGATTGTTTTTTCTTCGCCCGCGCTTTGGCCATGTCTTCGGCCGCGCGGTAACGCAGATTGATTTTTTTACGCATGGCTTCCAGAAAAACTTCCGGGTCATATCCGGCGGCCTGCAGTTCCTTTTCCATCTGCGAACGCAGGAACATCAAAACGCTCTGCCCTTCCACTTTGGCGTCCCGGATATAGTATCCCGTCGGGGTTTCCCGCAGAGCGAACAAAATTTCAAAATAGCTTTCGTCACTCTTTCCGGCCGTCTGCTTTTTCTGCGCGGTTTTCGCGGCGGCCTTTTCCGGGACAAGACCGTTAAAATCGACATTAATTTGAGTTTTCAGCAAAACGTCACGCCCCGAAGGCTGTTTTTCCGTTATTTTAATGTCCACTTTTTCAACGCCCAGCGAAGCCGTGCCGTAAGTAACGACAAAATAATCGAAAAACAGATACTGCAAAGCCGCCTGTTGATCCGCGGATAAATCGCGCCAGTACCGCCCCATTGACAAACGGGTCATTTCCTGTTGGTTAAAAACTTCTCTGGCAATCCGGCGCAGTTTAACATAGCGGGTTTTCGTTTCTTCTTCGGATAAAATGGAAACCAGTTCGCTTCCCTTTTTTTTCAGCCAGCTTTCCGGCGACGGCTTGACGGTCGGCGTTTGCGCGCAGACATCGGCGCCGAAAAAACACATTCCAACCAAAAAAAATAAAATCGCCCGTATTTTTTTCATTAATCTTTCACCAAAATTCCGCTGACCTGAAAAACAGTATACACCACTTCATATTTTAAGGTATATTAAAAAAAATTCCGTTGGTTTTAATTTCGTGGAACTGATAATGCCGCGCTTTTTTCTTTATTTTCTTTTTGTGATTTCGTTTTTCTTTCCGTTCGCCGAACCGGCGCAGGCCGGCGGCACGCTGAACAGAATAAAGCAGTCGGGCGTCGTCCGTTGCGGCGCACGCACGACGGCGGGCGCTTTTGCTTATCAGACTGACAAAGAATGGCACGGCATTGACGTCGAAATCTGCCGGCTGGCGGCTTCGGCCATACTGGGCCGGCCGGAAGCGGTCCAAATCGTTCCAGTCAATCAGGAAAACGGTTTTAACCTGCTGGAAAACGGGCAGATCGATATTTTAAACGCGGCCACGCCGTGGACAATGGAACAAGAACTGACCTCCGCTGCCGCTTTTCCGGCCGTCTTTTATTATTCCGCCTTAGCCTTTATCGGTCATTATAATCCTGACGCAAGCTCCATGCGCGATTATCAGGGGGCGAAAGTCTGCGTTGAAAGTACGCCTTTTTTACTGCGGGAACTGGACGACTACAACAAACGTCATCAGCTGGAAATGCGGCTGATGAAAGCTCCGACGCTGAGCCGGGCCAAAGAATTGCTGTATCTGAAACGCTGTGATCTGATTTTTGCCCGGCTGGAAACGCTGCATTCGGAATATTTTAAAAACAGCCCGTCCGAAGTCGATCTGGTCGTCCTGCCGGAAATCGTGCGGACTTATCCGGCCGGACCGTATATCCGCGATGACGATCCGGAGCTGTTTAAGATACTGCGCTGGCTGACTTACGCCGTCATCAAAGCGGAAGAAAAAGGTATTTCCTCCCAGAATATCGAAGATTTCCAAAATACGCAGGATACCGAAATTCAAAATCTGCTGGGACAGAACAAAGCCGCCGCCGACAAGCTGGGGCTGGACGCCGGCTGGATTTATCGGGCTTTGGCCGAACGGGGCAACTATGGCGAAATTTATCAAAGAGGGTTGGGGGACAAATCCATTCTGAAACTGAAACGCACCGCAAACAAACTGGCAAAGGACGGCGGATTGATCCGGGCGCCCGATTTTGAAAAATAGGAAAATATCATGAAAAAAATATCTTTGCTGTTCTTCTCTTCTTTTCTGTGTTCTTCCGCTTTCGGCGCCGATATTAACGCGCCGTCCGAAATTTACGCCGTCACCGTGTTTCCCGACCGCGCCGATATTTCCCGGTCGGCGCAGGCGGATCTGCCGGCCGGCAAACATACGTTGATTTTCAACGATCTGCCGGCGGGACTGATGACGGATTCTCTGCGCGTTTCAGGCAAGGGAAGCTCGGCGTTCACAATCGGTTCGGTCGAAACCAAACAAATATTTACGGCTGATCTGGCCGTCGCCGAAGAAAAAAAGATTCAGGACCAAATCGCGGCGCTGCGCGACGAACGCCGATTCATTGAAGCGCAGATTAAAGCCGCCGATACGGGAAAAGCTTTTCTGGAAAACCTGACGCGCGGCGGAATTCCCCGGGCAAACGGTGAAGAAAACGACGTTCGGGCTTTGTCCCCCGACGCTTGGAAAAATGCCTGGCAGACAATTCAGAGCGGTATGAATACGCTGGGCAAAGAAGCCATTGAAAAACAAATCCGGCTGCGTTCCGTCGACAACGACATCACTGCGCTGCAAAATCAGTTGCGCCGGGTTGCGACGGGCAAAAAAAGTTATAAACAAGTCCGCGTCAACGTTGAAACCGACAAGCCGGTCAAAGCCAGCGTTGTCCTGCAATACCAGATTGCCGGCGCTTTTTGGAATCCGTTATATGAAGCACGTCTGGATTCCGCGGACGAAACGGTCGAGATTATACAATACGGCGATATTGCCCAGAAAACCGGCGAAGACTGGAACAACGTTATTTTAACGTTATCAACGGCCCGCCCTTCCGTCACGATGCAGCCGCCCGTTCTGCCGCCCGTCTGGTTGAATTTAAGAGACAACGAAAGAATCGTTTACCAAAAGACAATGAAAGCCGCGTCGCCGATGTTGGCGGGCAGAGCAACCAATTTTGCCGCCGTTGACGAAATCGCGTTTGACGCCGCGCCGGCCGCGGACAGCGTTATGGCGGAAACGGAAGACGCCGCCTTTGCCGGCGCGTCCGCAATCGGCACAGAGTTTTCCGGCGTATTTGAAATCAAGGGGCTGTCCAATGTTCCTTCCGACGGTTCGGAATATCGGTTTAACATCGGCCACTACGCAATCCCGGCGGAAATACGCGCGGAATCTTATCCGGCGGCGGACGCTTCCGCTTATCTGATCGCGACTCTGGTTTTTAACGGAAATCTGCCCTTGCTGCCCGGCAACATCGCATTGTTCCGGGACGGCGCCTTTATCGGCAATTCCTATCTGGATTTGCTGCGGCCGAACGAAAAGCTGCATCTGGCATTCGGACAGGACGAAAAGATCCGCGTCGCTTATACGTCTTTGGGCGGGGAAACGACGGAAGGCGGCGTTATTGCCCGCGAAACGAAAAAAGACGTTTTATCGAAAACAAACATTCAAAACCTGCACCGCCAGCCGATCAAAATTGCCGTCTACGAACAAATTCCCGTTTCGCGCAACAGTGACATTGCCGTAAAAATCATAAAAGACAAAACGACGCCCGGCTATACCGTCAATCCGAATGACAAAGTCGGACTGATCAAATGGGAAAGCGTTTATCAGCCGCAGGAAAAGAAGGAAATCAATTATGGTTATTCCGTTTCCTGGCCAAAAGAAAGGATACTGACCGGCCTTTAATGTGTCATGGCGCAATTCTTTTATCTGTATTTTTCGCTGCTGACAGGCGTTTTTACTCTGTTTTTCCTGTCGTTTTCGGGATTTCCCGCAGGAATTTCGATTAACCGGTGGTATTTTGCCGTTTTCATTTTGTCAACGGCGGTTGTACTGTGGCGTTTCAACAAAGAAAACAGCCGCCGGGCCGTCATGGCGGAATTGACGTTATGGGGAATACTGAC
>ULQL01071788.1_pt1 | contig 28199 bp, 25 predicted proteins | sample 1954411 | NCBI WGS metagenome assembly ULQL01 (sample SAMEA4835654, study PRJEB28245) | human gut metagenome | biome: gut microbiome; material: fecal sample | place: Denmark | collected 2008 | reverse complement strand
CAGAACAAAGCCACCGCCATTAACAAAGCGTTCATGCTTTAAGCGTCGGCTTTTTCTTCGTCCGCAGCGGTTTCAACTTCTTCAACCGCGGTTTCCTGAGCGCCCAGATCTACGCCGGCGGCGGCCATTTCAGCCTGAATGCCGTCCAGAACAGAACCGGATACCAGATCGCAGTACAGATTGATCGCGCGAATTGCATCGTCGTTCCCCGGAACCGGGAAATCAATACCGTCGGGATCAGAATTCGTATCGCAGATCGCAATAACGGGAATTCCCAGACGGCGGGCTTCATGCAAAGCCAACCCTTCTTTGACCGTGTCGATAACAAAAATCAGGTCGGGACGTCCGCCCATATCTTTAATTCCGCCCAAAGAACGATACAGTTTTTCACGTTCGCGGGAAATATTCAGCTTTTCTTTTTTCGTCAAGCCTTCAAATTCGCCCTTTTCCTGTTTAGAATCAATTTCTTTCAAGCGGCGGATCGACTGAGAAACCGTTTTCCAGTTCGTCAGCGTGCCACCCAGCCAACGGTGATTGACGTAATACTGACCGCAGCGTTCGGCAGCTTCGCGGACGGGCTGCTGCGCCTGCGTTTTCGTGCCGACGAACAAAATGCGGCCGCCCTGGGCAGCCGTATCGCGAACGGCCTGCATGGCGCGGTACAGCATCGGCACCGTCTGCTGCAAATCGATAATATGAACGTTATCGCGCGTACCGAAAATATACTGTTTCATCTTCGGGTTCCAGCGGCGCGTATTGTGACCAAAATGAACGCCAGATTCAATCAGCTGACGCATTGTAAATGTAGGAAGAGCCATTTTTTACCTCTTTTTCCGGTTAAACCTCCGCGGGCTGATGAGCCGGAAAACCATTTTCCGACACCGGAGCGAAAACACCCAAAAGGCCTTCCGCCGATACCCGCGTGTGAAATCACGCTCCGTTTTAATCTGATTTTTTATTTTTGGCAAGATATAAATGCACGGTTTGATGAAAAATAATCAGCCCTGTTCCGCTGCCGCCGAATACAGATACGCTGAATAAGCCGCAAATAAAACAGACGAAAACAGCAAAGAAAGCAACGCGCAGAAATTCGTCACAAAATAAACAACCGTCATATTGTCAACCGTATTTTGCACCAACGTATACAATCCGACGGCCATTCCCAACGGCAAAAGCAGGAACAACGCCAGCGTCAAAGCGATCATCGGGCCGATCCGGCGGGTCATTTTCCAAGAATCCCAGAAATGCAGTTTTTTTCCGGCGACCGACGCCGGCAGCACAAGGCTGAACCGAATCATAAAATACGGCAGGAAAACAGCCATTCCCAACAACATATATAAATTTGCGTTTTGTTGCAAAGGAAGGAAATAATTCAACACGGTCAACAGCAGAAAAGCGGAAACCGCGGCGAAAAACAGCGCATTAATAAAAATATAAAAAACAGCTGAAAAATATATCCAAAATGACTTATCTGGAAACGGCATAAAAAACTTTCTTTTTTCGACGGATTCCCCGAAAAAGACAATTTGCTGCACATGCCTCATCAGCGACAACGCCAAAAAAAGCAAAATAACGGCTAAAAAAAACAGCATATAAAAATTCACGACCAATTTTAATTCGGCCGTTTCCGCCAAAGAAAACAACGGATAAAAAGATTCTGCCAGCAAAGCAAGAAAAGCGGCGGCGACCGGAACAGTCATCAGATAAAGCAAACGTTTAAAATTCAGCACAAATAAAAAAGCCGGTTTAACCAGCCGTAACGTCGTCAAAACATTTAACATTATAATTCCCGAACCTCCGACACCCCTTGTATTTTAGGCAAAGCCGACAAAACGTCAGCCGTTAAAGCATACGTTTTTTCACAAACAATTTCCACTTCCCATTTGTCGGCCAAAACCGCAAATAAGACGCGGCTGCGTCCGGGGCGCAGATCACCGATTGTATTTTTAAGCGGTTCGACGGCTTCCGCTCGGTCAATAACGATCATAATGCCGCCGGCCGTCTGAGAAATAACATCGTCCAAAATTTCCGCATGCTGTAAAATCATGCGCGGGTCATCACTGCCTTCCTCTTTTTCCGCATTGACCGTAATCAGCAGCGGCCGGTCGGATTTTAAAATATCCCTGTAATGACTTAAGCCTTCTGAAAAAACGGTAAATTCAAAACTGCCCGACGTATCGGAAGCGGAAACAAAAGCGTATTTCGATCCTTTTTTGCTCATACGTTCACGCACAGAAGTGACCGTCACAGCCATTTTCGCGCGCAAAGACCCGGCTTTTGCCACGCCGCGCACCGTTTCGTTATACGTCATCGCGCGCAGCCGTTCCAAACTTTTGCCGTAACGGTCCAGCGGGTGTGCGGACAAATAAAAACCGATAACGGAAGATTCCATTTTCAGTTTTTCATCAGGCGTCCATGCCGGCGCCGCGGTCAACGGAATTACTTCTTCGGCGACAGCTTGGCCGAACAAGTTAATCTGCGCGCTGTTTTTTTCTTCGCCGGCGGCGCGGGCGTGTTTCATCAACAAATCCAGATTGGCGTGCAGCAGCCCCCTGTTTTTTTCCAAACAGTCAAAAGTTCCCGCTTTGATCCATGTTTCAAGACTTTTCTTGTCAAGATTAGAAGAATCCATACGGCGGATAAAATCTGTCATAGATTTAAACGGACCGTTTTTTTCGCGTTCGGCAACGACAGCCTTTGCCGGCGCTTCCCCCGATCCTTTGACCGCCATCAAAGCGTAACGCACGGCGCCGTCTTCAACGGCAAAAGGCACGTATGAATGATTAATATCCGGCGGCAACAACGCGATATTTAAACGTCCCAGCTCTTTTTTATACAAAGCCAGTTTATCCGTATTCTGCATATCATACGTCATCGTTGCGGCCATAAACTCAACGGGATAATGCGCTTTTAAATATGCCGTCTGGTAAGCGATCAAAGCATAAGCCGCCGCGTGCGATTTGTTAAAGCCGTATTCCGCGAATTTTGCCATACGGGCGAAAATACTTTTGGCTTTGGCGGGATCTATGCCGTTTTTGGTCGCGCCTTCGATGAAAATGGCTTCCTGCAGTTCCATTTCCTCTTTTTTCTTTTTCCCCATGGCGCGGCGCAGCAGGTCGGCGGCGCCCAGCGTATAGCCCGCCATTTTCTGCGCGATCTGCATAACCTGTTCCTGATAAATCATAATGCCGTAGGTTTCTTTTAAAATTCCTTCCAACATCGGGTGCATGTAATCAGGTTGTTCTTTACCGTGTTTGCGGGCAATATAACTGGGAATGTTATCCATCGGCCCCGGACGGTACAAAGACACCAAAGCGATCAGGTCTTCCAAAGAGTCCGGCTGCATATCGCGCAACGTCTTGCGCATGCCGCCGCTTTCCAACTGAAATACCCCGTCCGTTTCAGCCTGGTGTAACAATTCGTAAGTTTCTCTGTCGTCCAGCGATATTTCCGAAATATTCAGTTGAATACCGCGTTTCTGAACCATTTTAACCGCTTCGGCAATAACGGTCAGCGTTTTTAACCCCAGAAAGTCAAACTTGACCAGCCCCGTGGATTCAACAAACTTCATGTTATACTGAGTAACGGGCAAATCCGAATCGGCACTGAGATCGCGGTAAACCGGCACGATCTGATTCAGCGGCTTTTGCCCGACGACGACGCCCGCCGCGTGTGTAGAAGCGTTTCTGTAAAGCCCTTCCAGCTTTACGGCGATATCCAGCAGCTGTTCAACGCGCGTATCGCCTTTGCGTTGTTTGTCAAATTCCGGTTCGACGGAAAAAGCTTCCGCCAGTGTCGTACCGGGCTTTGCGGGGACAAGACGCGCCAGCTTGTCGGCGACGAAATCCATCTGCAAAACGCGCCCGACGTCGCGGATAACGGCTTTGGCCTGCAATTTACCGAACGTAATAATCTGCGCGACGCGTTCATGACCGTATTTTTCACGCACATAATCAATCGTTTCGCCGCGCCTGTCCTGACAAAAGTCAACGTCAAAGTCCGGCATGTTGACGCGTTCCGGATTTAAAAAGCGTTCAAACAGCAAATGAAAACGGATCGGATCAAGATCCGTAATCGTCAAAGACCACGCCACAACCGACCCCGCCCCCGATCCGCGTCCCGGACCGACAGGAATGCCGTGCGCCTTTGACCATTGAATAAAGTCGGAAACGATCAGAAAGTATCCGGGAAAATCCATTTGAATGATCACGCCCAGTTCATATTCCAGACGTTGCGTATATTGCGCGCGCAAGGCATTTTTTTCTTCTTCGCTCATGCCTTCTTTAAACACATGAACGTTCAAGCGCTTTTCCAACCCGGCGCGCGCACGTTCCTGCAGCACTTCGGCCTCTGTCTTGTCGCCGCAGTCGGGATAGCGCGGCAAAGCCGGCGGCTGTTTTTCCACCATAAAGCCGCAGCGTTTGGCAATGACAACCGTATTCGCAACGGCTTCGGGCAGATCGTCAAACAGCTTTTTCATTTCTTCCGGAGATTTAAAATAATGCTCCGGCGTTAAACGGCGGCGTTCATTAACAATAACATGCGTTTTTTCTTTGATGCAGATCAGCGCGTCGTGCGCTTCAAACATATCCGGACCGGTAAAAAACACTTCGTTCGTCGCGACCAAAGGTACGTCGTATTTGTAAGCCATATCCAAAAACGCCGGTTCCGTCTGGTCCTCTTCCGACGTGCCATGGCGCTGGATTTCCATATACAGGCGTTTGGGATATATTTCGATCAGACGTTTTAAAACTTCTTCGGCCTTATCGGGTTTTCCGGCCAGAATCATGCGGCCGACGGCGCCTTTTGCCCCGCCGGTCAAACAAATCAGACCGTCCGAATACTTTTTTAAAACTTCATAAGAAACATGCGGCTTTTCATCATTCGGCGTGAACATATAGGATTGTTCGGACAGCATACGCAGATTAGCGTAGCCCTGTTCGTTTTGAACCAGCAAAACAATATCGTCAATACCGGCGTCAGGGTCTTTGGCCGAAAAACGTTTTTCCTCGACTTCCAGATCGACGGCCAGCTGAATGCCGATAATCGGCTGTATCCCGTGCGCCGCGCATTCCGTTGACATTTCAAACGCCCCGAACAGATTGTTCGTATCCGTCATGGCGACGGCCGGCATACGGTGTTTTTCGCACAGATCGATCAGCTTTTTAATTTTAACGGCGCCTTCCAACAAAGAATAAGCCGTGTGCACGCGTAAATGCACAAAGTCAGCGACAGGCAAAGCCGATAAAACCGTTTCCTGAACCATTTTTACACTTCGATAAAGCGTTGTTTAAAGGCGATACGCCCGCTCATGCCCAGCGTATCCAGCTCTTCCAGCCGGCCGTCGCGCAGCGTGATTTTGCGGTCCATACGGTCGGCCAGTTCGGGATTATGCGTTGCGATCAAAGCCGACAATCCCGTTTCACGCACAACGTCTACCAAGACGCCGAATACGGATTCCGACGTCATCGGATCCAGATTCCCCGTCGGTTCGTCAGCCAGCAGCATATGCGGCTTGTTCGCCAAAGCCCGCGCAATCGCGACACGCTGAGCTTCGCCGCCGGACAGCTGCGCCGGACGATGCTTCATGCGGTCGGCCAATTTCATTTTTTCCAAAAGGAAGCCGGCATAATCCGCCGCTTCGCTTTTTTTCTTTCCGGCAATCATCTGCGGAATCATCACGTTTTCCAACGCGGTAAACTCCGGCTGCAAATTATGATTTTGATACACGAACCCCAGATATTCCCGACGCATTTTTGTCCGGGTATCGTCGTCCATATCGGAACTGGGCGCGCCGCTTAAAAACACTTCGCCCTCGTCGGGGGCTTCCAACAACCCGGTCACATGCAGCAGCGTAGATTTCCCCGCCCCCGAAGGACCGACCAAAGCAACCATTTCCCCCTGAGCCACGGACAAATCAATCCCGCGCAGAACGTCAATAATTGTTTTTCCCTGCACATAATGACGGCGCACGCCCTTTAACACCAGAACCGGCACCGATGACTGATTAACGCCCATTTCATGTTTATCATTCATAGCGCAAAGCCTCCACGGGGTCTAATCTGGCCGCCCGCCAGGACGGATACAGCGTCGCGGCGAAAGAAAGGAATAAAGCCATCACCACAACGGCGGCGACCTCCACCGGATCGACTTCGGCCGGCAGCTGTGTTAAAAAATAAATTTCCGCGGCGAACAAATCCGTTCCTGCCAGGCGTTCCAAAAAACGGCGGATTGATTCGATATTGTCGCAAAACAGCAAACCGAACAAAACGCCGAACAAAGTCCCGAAAAACCCGATTGACGCGCCGCTCATGAAAAAGATGCGCATCACCATTCCCCGCGTCGCTCCCATTGTACGCAAAACGGCGATATCCCGGCCTTTGTCTTTCACCAGCATAATCAAACCGGAAATCATGTTAAACGACGCAACCAGAATAATCAGCGTCAAGATTAAAAACATGACGTTGCGTTCCACCTGAATGGCATTGAAAAAAGCGGCGTTTGAGCGCTGCCAGTCATAAATGCGCACACCCGGCCCCAGACGGGCGGCCATTTGCGGTTGAACGGAAGAAACCAGATCATGACCGTCCAAAAAAACTTCCAGATTGGTCACTGTATCGTCCATATTGAAAAACTTCTGCGCTTCCTCAATCGGCATAAAAATAAAGGCCGAATCATATTCGTACATGCCGACGGAAAAAGTCCCCCCGACCGTATAAGAACGCATGCGCGGCACGGAACCGAAAGCGGTGACCGTTCCTTTCGGCGAAATCAGCGTAATTTCCTCACCGACATAAACGCCCAGCTTCTGTGCCAGACGATCGCCGATGACAACCGTGCCGGGTTCGGAAAAAGCCGTCGCCGTGCCGCCGACAATACTGTCGGCCAGAACGGGTCTTTTGGCAAAATCCTGCGGCCGCACACCACGAACAATCGCCCCCTGCGCGCTGCGCACGGAGCTGACCATCACCTGCCCTTCAATCAAAGGCATCACCATATTGACGCCTTTGACCGCCGCGGCCTGCCCGGCCAGAGTTTCGTAATCATTCAGAACGGTGCCGTGCACGGCATAAACGCCCAAATGCCCGTTTAATCCCAGCACGCGGGAAAGAAGTTCCTGCCTGAACCCGTTCATCACGGCCATAACAATAATCAGCGTCGCCACTCCCAGCACGATTCCCAAAAAGGAAAAAGCCGCAATCACGGAAACAAATCCTTCTTTGCGCCGCGCCCGCAAATAGCGAAAAGCCACCATGCGTTCAAAAGCAGAAAAAATCATCTTTCCCCCGGAACAAAATCACTTCGACAGCAGTTCGACAGCCGCGTCGGGCGCCATTTCCATACGTTCGCCCGTCTTGCGGTTTTTCACTTCAACGACCCCGTTGGCCAAACCGCGCGAACCGACGATCAGCTGATACGGCAAACCGATCAGATCCATTGTCGAAAACTTCACGCCCGCCCGTTCGTCACGGTCATCGTAAAGGACTTCCACACCGGATTTCCGTAATTTCTCATACAGTTCGCCGCAGGCTTTATCCGTTTCAGCCTTGCCGGCCGTCAGGTTAATCAGCCCGACCTTAAACGGTGCGACGGATTCGGGCCAGATAATCCCGTTGTCGTCATGCGACGCTTCGATAATCGCCCCCATTAAACGCGATACGCCGATTCCATAACAGCCGCCTTCAAACAAAACGGGTTTGTCGTCTTCGCCGGCAACGGCGACGTTCATCGGAATCGAATACTTTTTGCCGTAATAAAACACCTGCCCGACTTCAATGCCGCGCGCGCTTAACAGGTTGTCGCCGACCGCTTTGGCTTCCGCTTCGTCATATTTATCTTCGGTCGCCGCGTAAAGCGACGTCCATTTTTTATAAACCGGTTCCAGATCCGAATCATAATCAATGTTTTCGGACGGAATTTCCATGTCCAGATAACCTTTGTCACAATAGACCTGTTCTTCGCCCGTATCGGCCAGAACGATAAATTCATGACTTAAATCCCCGCCGATCGGTCCCGTAGAAGCTTTCATCGGAATGGCATGAACGCCGCAGCGCGCGAAAGTGCGCAGATACGCGACGAACATTTTATTATAAGAATGCTTGGCGCCTTCATACGTTAAATCAAACGAATAGGCGTCCTTCATCAAAAATTCGCGCCCGCGCATCACGCCGAAACGGGGGCGGACTTCATCGCGGAATTTCCACTGAATGTTATAAAGGATTTTCGGCGCTTCCTTATAGCTTTTTAATTCGGTGCGCACAATATCGTTAATGACTTCTTCCGCCGTCGGTCCGTAAACCAAAACGCGGTCATGGCGGTCTGTAATGCGCAGCATTTCCGGACCGTACGCGTCATAACGGCCGCTGTCTTTCCACAAATCGGACGGCTGCAAAGTCGGCATCAGCAATTCCTGAGCGCCCGCGCGGTCCTGTTCTTCGCGGATAATGTTTTCGATTTTTTTCAACACGCGCAATCCCAAAGGCAGCCATGTATAAATGCCCGCGCTGCTTTGGCGGATCATGCCCGCGCGCAACATCAGTCTGTGGGATACGATTTGAGCCTCCACCGGATTTTCTTTCAGCGTCGGCATAAAGTAACGAGATAAACGCATAATCATTCTCTATTTTTGTCAAAGAAAAAAGTCAGGAAAAAATCCTGTAGGAACTTTAGGCAATCCGATTAAGTTTGGCAATATTTATTTGGAAGGAAACAAAACCGAAAATTCAAAGAAACGTCTTTTTCAGCCATTTTAGAGTCTTTGTCATTTTTTTAATTTAATCTCCGCTCCGAAAATCGTCATTACCTTTATTTTCCGTCCATTTGAAAGCCTTTTATTTCTAATGGAAAAAATCAGCTGGACAATCTTTTTGAACGGCCGGTAAAACGTGTAAAAAAGCGGCGTTGTAATCAAATAAAGATAAACCGATGCTCTATTCAAAGAATGAGAGATCATATAATCCAGAAAAGGACGAAACATCGACAGCGTATTTATGCCATAAACCGCATCTAATTTTTTCATTTCCCCGACAAACTTAAAAAAGCTGGAAAAATCGGAAATCATAAAACTTCTTTTATCCAAAACCGTTTCGGAAAAGTTCAATATTCCCCTTAAACGGGGCAGACGGCTAAACGCATAAAGATTTATTTTCGCCATTAACAGTTCCATTAGTTTCGGCCGGCGCACCATAATCGAATTTCGGTTTACCCGATTTTTAAATAAAACCTTATCCAAATTTTTAATAACACAGCCGCTTAATAAAAGCTTGCGGAATAACAGACAATCCTCGCACGGTTTAACCGCATCAAATTCAACGTTCAATTCACGCCGGAACATTATGGCCGGATGAAGTATCTGTCCTGTCTTAACATAGGTGATGAAATCAATATCCGCCGCGTTTTTCGTAACGCAGGGCTTAGTATCCCCGAATATTTCAGCCTGACAGGAACACAGTCCGACATCGGGATTTTGCTCTAAAAAGAAGACTTGTTCTTCTAACCTGCGGGGATATGAAATATCATCGGAATCCATGCGTGCGATATAATCTCCGGCTGCTTTTTTCATGCCCAGATTCAAACAGTTTATATACCCTTTTGCCCTGCAGTAAACGATCCTGGGATCTGCAAATTCTTTGACGATTTCTAAATTAGCGTCCGTCAGATGTCCGTCAATGATAATCAATTCAAAACGGGAATATGTTTGATTCAATATACTCCGTACGGCTTGACGAAGACGTGACGCCGGATGGTTAAACACAGGCATAACCACACTGACAAGAGGGGCGTCCGTATTTTGAAAAAATTCGTTCATCATATCCCCTCCCGCTCGCAGAAAAACTAATTTTTTATTTCTAAAAGCACTCGGCGTACCAGAGGAATCGTCACGGCGCGGCGTTCCGCCAAAGACAACTCGTCCGCCCGCCGCGTGATAAAAGACGCGACCCGGAACGAACGTTCCATATTTTTTAAAAGATACGCGATCACTTCGGGCGCAACCTTTAACTGCCGGTCGGCAAACTGTTTGATTAAAACAGCCTGCATCAGCATTTCGCCCGGCGGCTGAATTTCTATACAGGGCAAAGCCTTTAACCGCGTCATCAAATCGGGCAACGTCAGCCCCCACGCCGCAGGTGGCCGTTCGGCCGTCAGCAAAACAAAACCGTTCAGGCTTTTAACCGCGTTCAGCAAATGAAACAAGCCCCGCTCATCAACCGGCCGGCTGATGTTTTCCAAAACAATGCAGGCGCTTTTTTCCAAAAAATCCGTCAAAGACGAAGGATCAAAATCCACCGCCGGCATAACAACCGCTTCCCGCCCCGTTTTTTGAAAAGCCGCCGCGGCGAACAAATGCGCCAGATGCGTTTTGCCGCAGCCTTTTTCCCCGAAAATCACCGCGCCGTTAAACCCGTTCGGAAAAGAATCTATCAAAGCGACCGCCGCCGCGTTTTCTTCGGAAACGAAAAAATCACTGCGTCCCGTCAAAGAACGCACCGGCAGATCCAAAGCCACGGGATAAAAATGATCAGGCATTTTGATTTTGTTCAGCCGTTCCCAGATACAGCGCGCTTTCCATGTATTTTTGAATACCGAAACGCACTAAAACGCCGATAATCGCAGCAGCGGGAACCGCGATCAAAACCCCCAGAAAACCAAACAGCGTCGCCCCGACCAGCAATGCGAACATAACCCACACTGGGTGCAACCCGACCTTTTCCCCGACCAGTTTCGGCGTCAAAACGTTGCCTTCCAGCATCTGCCCCGTAAAGAAAATCACGACGACAACGGCGATGCGTTTCCAATCGTCAAACTGAACGGCAGCCAGACTGACGCTGATAATAAATCCCGTTGTCGAACCGACATAAGGAATAAAAGACAAAATGCCGATTCCCAATCCGATCAGCAGTCCCAGATCCAACCCGGCCAAAGTCAGGCCGACGGCGTAAAAAATGCCCAGACACAGGCAAACCGTCGCCTGTCCGCGGACGAATCCGGAAATAATATCATTCATTTCCGACAACAAAGAACGAATTGTCTTGGCTTCCGCCCGGGGCAGCAGACGGCGCACGGACAGGCAGAAATTCGTCCAGTCGCGCAGCAGATAAAAAGCGACCACCGGCGTAATCAGCAGCAGGGAAAGCAGGTTAATGAAAGCCATGCTGCCGGACAATACTTTGCGCGCCGTCCCCAGCAGCAGTCTGAAACCGCCGGAAATATGTTCCGATACAGTTTGATGCAAATCGCCGGCCTGTTTGGGAAACAAGCGTTTTAATTCCATCGCATACGGTTCGATTTTTGACCACAGCAGTCCGGCATAAACCGGCAGATTGGCGATAAAGATGCTTAACTGTTTCTGCACGATCGGAACAATAATGAAGATACACAGCAAAAACAGCAGCACCAGCACGGCCGACACGACGCAGACGGCCGCGATTCTGGAATGAAGCTTTTTTTGCAGACGGGTCGTCAGCGGATCCAGGAAATAAGCAATGGCAATCCCTGCCACAAAAGGCAGCAAAACATCGCGCAAAACATAAACACCGGCGACAAAAAGAACAAAAGCCAGCCCCCAGACGGATAATTTTTGCATGTTCGACATTAATTTTTTCCTTATTAACAAAATCAGGGAAGAATATCTTCCTGCGGCTTTTCCTGCGCTGCCGGCATCATTGTGTTTTCATTGGTTTGTTCAGAAGGATTTTCCCCGCCCAAAGGCATGTAAGACGCCTGTTCCGCCGCGGTTAATTTGAACACGCCGGAAGGCAGAACACTTAACGACAGCATACGTTTATTCATTTCTTTCTGCAGGCGTTCCAGATTTTCCGCAAAAAAGATCGTCAGCTGCAACACGCCGGCGCGCGCCGCCTGCATGTAATACGAGCTGATAATCGGAATCCTGTCCAGCCGCCCTTTGATTTTTTCCCATTGTTTCAGATCGGAAACGGGAACTAAAGCCACCAAAGAAGCGGCTTCGTTAAACTGAACCATTTGTTCGCTTTTCCAGACGCTTTCCAGATGTTCAACGACTTTTTTCACGGCGCGGGAAAATGTCGTGGCCGTATTTTTTGTCAGCGGCACAGAAAACGAAAAATTCGGAATTTCGGAAGCCGTCATTTCGTCCATGGCCCGGCCTTTAACCGTAAACGTCTGGCCGTTGCGGATCAATTCGACGATCAGAATGCCTTCGGCTTCGTAACGTTTGGCCAAAGCCTGCGCCGCAGCCAGATCACCGTTTAAAATCTGATCCACCGTCACCGTCTGCAAATCCGACAATTCCCCCATGGGAACAAACAGCGGCACCATATAGCTTTCCGTCGTGCGGTTGACCCAGGCGCGCAGCCAGGCGTTGTCTTCCGCCCACAAAACGGGCGAAGCAGAAACGGAACGTTTATAGACCGGCAGAATCAACAGCGGTTTGCCGGACGTTCTGACATACGGCAGGCCGTTTTGACGCAGCAGTTCTCTGACGGCATCGGGGTTAAAGCGCACTTCCAGCGTCGCCATGTAGCGCACGGACGACGTTTTTTCGTTTAATACGCTGATATCCTGAACGAAATTCAGAATATCGTCCGGCACCAGTTCAGGCAGCTGGTCGACGACATAAGACGGCGTAATACGTTCCATAACGACCATCAGCGCCCTTTTTTGGCCGTCCTGCATGGCCTGTTCGCGCGCCGCGGCGGCATTGCCGGCCGTAACGTCGACCTGAATGCCGCTGGCGGAAAACATTTTTGTATCAATCGGAGCCGCCCGCACGGAACCGGCAGACAGCATCATGAAAAACAAAACTGTCAAAACGGCTGAAAAACAAAAACGATTTTTTTTCATTGGGGCGGCTCCCGTTTTAATTAAACAACATTAACCGACGATATCGCACTGCGAAAAGAAAAAGCTGATTTCACGAGCGGCATTTTCATCGGAATCGGATCCGTGGACGGAATTTTCCCCCATGGAAACGGCAAACATTTTGCGAATGGTGCCTTCGGCAGCCTTTTCGGGATTCGTCGCGCCCATGACTTCGCGGTAATGCGCGACGGCGTTTTCGCCTTCCAGCACCTGAACGACGACGGGTTCGGACGTCATAAAGGCGACCAGTTCGTCATAAAACGGTTTGCCGGCATGGACTTCGTAAAAAGCCTTTGCCTGTTCTGTCGTCAGGCGCACGCGGCGCTGAGCAACGATGCGCAGGCCGTTTTCTTCGATAACGGCGTTGATTTTGCCCGTCAGATTGCGCCGGGTGGCATCAGGTTTAATAATGGAAAACGTGCGTTGTACAGTCATTTTATTCCTCTGTTGTATTAAAGTTAAAAGATTTATGAGCTCCTTTATACCCGTCCGATTAAAACCTTTCAACCGACAAATTGTTTATTTTCGCGCAATGAAACCTTTTATTTCAACGTCCAGCAGACCGCGCTGATAATCGGACAGTTTTTCCGCCGCGGCCCGCAGCGCTTTCTGCGCCCGTTCGGACGCGCCGCCCGCCGCCAAAGACAGCCAGAAATAAGCCTGTTCATAATCCCCGGACATCAAAGAATATATCCCCAGATCGTTTTGCGCCCTTTTATATCCGTGATAGGCCGCTTCGGTCAACAGGGTCGTCGCCATTCCTTTCGGCATTTCCTTCGTTTCGCCGCGAAAAGCCATTGAAGCCGCCATATATTTTGCTTCAACCAGCTGATCGGCCGCCATTTTATAATTTTCAAACGCCCTTTTCAGGTCTTTTTCAACTCCCAGACCGTTGTAATACATTTCGCCCAGCAAAAAACGCGCCCGGGGATACCCGTGCTCGCCGGGATAAATCAGGTATTCAAAGGCTTCGTCATAACGCTTCATTTCAAACAAATGCGTTCCCGTTTCCAGCGCGTCTGAAAAATCCTGTTCCGTTTTGGGAATTTTAGGCCCCCGGAAAATTACGGCCGCGGCTAAAAAGCCCAAAACGAATATAACCGTCCCCAGCACAAAACAGGATTTGTACTGCAGAAAAAAGACTTTCATGTAATATAAACGGTTATTCATGGCGCAGCGCTTTGATCAATCTTTTTTTGTATCATTAATCAAAACTTCCTTTTTGTAAAGATAACGTAATATCCGAAGTAAATCAAAAAAAGAAGAAAACGCAAGATAACTCATTGAAAAACAAAACTGTTTTACCTTTATATCTTTTTAAACGCGTGTAAAAAAACAAACAAAGGAGTTTTTTTTAAAAGCTTTTCTTTTTACGGGCAATCGGTTAAAGTCCTGTCGTTATGCTGGATATTAACGACATTACATTACGGTTTGGCGGACGGCTGCTGTTCAACGCGGCCTCGGCCCATATTTCGGACGGGCAGAAAGTCGGTTTAACTGGACGCAACGGAACGGGCAAAACGACTCTTTTTCGTTTAATCTGCGGCGATTTATCCCCGGACGACGGCGATATCGGCATGACCAAAGGCCATAAAATCGCGACAGTCGCACAGGAAATCCCCGACACGGACATTTCTCTGACCGACTGCGTTTTGCAGGCCGACACACAAAGAACGGCTCTGCTGGCTGAACTGGAAAAAGCAGAAGCGGAAAACGACGGTGTAAAAATCGGAGAAATTCACGAACGTTTAAACGTTATCGGCGCCAATTCCGCCGAAGCCAGAGCCGGCGCGATTCTGTACGGACTGGGATTTTCTCAGGAGCAGCAAAAACAGCCGCTGAGTTCTTTTTCCGGCGGCTGGCGTATGCGTGTCGCTTTGGCGGCGGCCCTGTTCGTGCCGTCGGATATTTTATTGCTGGACGAACCGACAAACCATCTGGATCTGGAAGCGACCTTATGGCTGGAAAACTTTTTGGAAAAATATCCGGGAACACTTATTATCATCAGCCATGACCGGTCTTTGCTGAATCGTTTATGCACGCGAATCCTGCATATTGAAAATCTGAAAATTCAAAGTTACGGCGGCAACTATGACGCTTTTGAACAAACGCGCGCCTTACAAAGGGAAAATGAACTGAAGCAGGCCGCGAAAACCGAAGAAACGCGCAAACATCTGCAGTCTTTCGTTGATCGTTTCCGTTACAAAGCCAACAAGGCAAAGCAGGCGCAGAGCCGTATCAAAATGCTGGAAAAGCTGCCGCCGAAAGCGGTGTTTTCCAATGAAGCCGCTTTGCATTTTTCATTTCCGGCGCCGCAGGAGCTGCCTTCCCCTTTGATTAAAATCGAAGACGGCAGCGTCGGTTACGGCGAAAAAGTCGTTTTATCCAAACTGAATCTGCGCATAGACGCCGACGACCGGATCGCTTTGCTGGGGGCGAACGGCAACGGGAAATCCACGTTCGCCAAGCTGTTGGCCGGCAAGTTAAAATTAATGAACGGTTCCATGCAGGCCTCAGGCAAGCTGCAGATCGGCTATTACGCCCAGCACCAGACCGAAGAGTTGTCGAAAAACCTGACGGCTTTCCAGCAAATGCAGCTGGTTATGAAAGAAGCCGGTGAAACGCAGATCCGCGCACATCTGGGGGCGTTCGGCTTAACCCAGCAAAAGGCGGATACCCGTATCGAACAGCTGTCCGGCGGAGAAAAAGCGCGGTTGCTGTTTGCCGTCATGACCCGCAACGCGCCGCATATCCTGCTGCTGGACGAACCGACGAACCATCTGGACATTGATGCGCGCGACGCTTTGATCGAAGCCATCAACACCTACAAAGGCGCCGTTATTTTAATCACGCACGACCCCCATTTAATCGAATTGACGGCCGACCGTCTGTGGCTGATCGACGGCGGGCACTGCGCGGCTTATGACGGGGATTTGGAAGATTACAGAAACCTGCTGGCGCAAAAAGCGCGTATTCAGGCCGCCGGAAAAAGTGCGGACAAAAATGAAAAAGCGGCCGTTTCACGCAAAGACGAACGCCGGGAAGCGGCCGAAAAACGTTTGCAGTCGGCTCCCGTGCGAAAAAAGCTGAAAGAAACGGAAGCGTTGCTGGAAAAATTGAACGATCAAAAAGAAAAAATCGAAGAAATGCTGGAAGACCCGACCCTTTACATGATCGGGTTAAACGCGGCCAAAGTCAAAAACCTGCAAATATCGCTGGCTCAGCTGAACGAAGAAATTGACGCGGCCGAACTTCGGTGGCTGGAATTATCCGAAGAATTGGAAGACCTTAAATAACCGGCTTTTATTGTCCCAATTTAAAATCGGCGGTTCCGTCCGGTTTCTTTATAATCTTTAAAACGCCCGCGCGACCCATTGTATCGCGTCCGTTGACTTGACAGACATTCAGATCTTCGCCCGGAATTTCCACTTTCCAGCCCAGCTTTTCCGCAACCAGCAGAGAAACGTCATGCGTGCACGGACGGTCCAAAGCCTTTAAACGCGCCCAAAAATCTTCATCTTGAACATTAAACATCGTAAACATAAACGGAACTTCCAAATCCGCGGGATCCAGATGTCCGTGCCCCCAAACGCCGTTCTGTCCCAAAGCTTCGCCATGATCGGATAAATAAAAGAAATAAGTCGCCTGATTCGAACTGCGCGCAAAATTCAGAATCTTCATCAACAGCATATCTTCATACAGCATGGCGCTGTCATATTCGTTAATACGTTCGTCAACGTTTGAATCTTTGAAAATTTTATATTTTTCTTCCTCGTACATATAATTATTGTTGTACGGCGAATGTACATTGCGTTTATGCACGATGATCAAATTGCGTCCGGTCAGATCAATCTGTTTGAAAACATTATCCAGAAAACCGCTTTCGCCCTTTAATTTTTCACCGTCGGCCGAAGAATAAACAAAAGCCTGATCATAATGGCTGAGCGACGTTTTTTTAAACAAAGAAGCGTTCTGCGCTTCGATATACGTTACTTTAAAACCGTTTTCCTGCGCCATTTTGAATAAATAGCTGTCACGGGTAATCAGTTTGCGGTAATTCTTCGGATTAACCTGAATATTATAAATCATCGGCAGAGAAATTAACGTGTTAACGCCGGCCGCCCAGGCTTTTTTATAAACGAAAAAAGGATCCCGCGCCGCGTATTTTTCCAATTCCGGGGTCGTTTGACGGTGATATCCGAACAAAGACAAGTGATTGACGTTAATTGATTCTCCGACAACAAAAATAATATTGACGGGTTTTCGGGTATCTGCCGCGATATTGGTCAGTTTATAATCCGGAAAGATTTCTTTGTCTTCATATCCGGCCAATTTCCGGGGCAAGATGTTCCCCAGATAAGCGGAAAAGGAATTGATCGTATTATAAGACGCGTAACACGTATTTTTAAACAACATCTGAAAAATACCGTCCGGCGTTGAGGCGCGATAAAAGAATCCCGCAAAATAAATGACCGGCAGAACCCAGGCGTATTTAAATGAAACACGGTTAAAGAAATCGCTGGAAACGGCATATCCCAAAACGAAATAAGGCACGCCGACCAAAGCAAAGACATACAGGTATTTATACCAGACGTCTTTGATTTCCGTCATAATGTCTCTGGATTCCAGAAAAATAAAATCAATCGCATACGGCGTCAGGTATACCCCGAAATAAGCCATTGAACAAAACTGAACGACCTGAAGCAATCCGAAAACGATTAAAAACCAGACAAACATCTTTTTGCTTTTGACCATGGAAAGCAGAAAAGACAGCAAAAAAAGCATTCCCAGTTTGTCTGAATTCCAGCAGACGGCCAGATGCGGTTTGATAAAGCCGAAGATAATTTCCGGCAGCATCAGAAAACACAAAATGACCAGAGAACAAAACAATATTCTCAGAAAATCAAAAATATATTTTTTCATGGAAAAGTTCTTTTATCCAACAGAGAAAAACGATTAATTTTCTACGGCCCGGACCAATCCCGCTTCCCGATTTACCGGCGGTTCCGCATTGTTCCGTACCGGCGCGGGAGATTTTGTTTCTCCGGCCGACGTTCTTTTTTCCAGAACTTTTAAAGAAACAAACACAATTCTGCCCGCATACGTCGTACGGCACCAGCCGTCTTCGATATTACAGCTCAGTTCGGTTCCTTTGGAAATCTGCCCCAGAATTTTTCCGTTCGGTTCTTCGCGGAAATTGGCATTTCTCTGTACGACATAAGGTTCTTTTGAATCGCACAAGGTCACTAATGCCAGCATGATCAGCACAACAATAAATCCCGAACAGCCGCCGGGTTTCCTTTTACAACCGCAAAACGGACAAGCGGCCGCGTCGGAACTTCTCATCTTGCCGCAATCGGGACATTTTATCAGCATTCGTTTTCTCCGTTATTTTGAATCAGCAAAAACAGCTTTGAACGTTTCGACGTTTTCAGGGAACATAAAACTTTTTCACCGGCATTGAAAGGCATTTTACTGCCTTCCCTGTTTTTTTTATACTTCCGCACAACCAGCTTTTTTCCTTTTCCCAAAGGAATTGACAATTTTTCGCGCACATTCCAGTCAGGTTTCCAGCTGCCCGTGTAATGATGCACGCCGTAAGCGTCCGCATTGTCCGTGCAAAAATACGTATACGGGTAAATATAGGCGTTATCCGTGATTTTCACGCGGTCTTTGGTGACGAAAACGTCTTCAATCCCGTATTTTTCCTTAAACACTTTGGCAAAATACATCGGATTAGTCGTCAGGTTGAAACTGCCGTCCGGATTGATAAAATCAATATCGTCATAGGCGGCGATCAGGTCTTTGATAATCTGATGACCGGGCAAAGTCCCGATCAGCGCCGGAGAAATACTGCGGCACGATCCGCATTTTTGCGATCCGATAAAAAAATCAAGATTCATAAAATCGTCCAAAGGTTTCCTGATTTCTTCGTCCGTATCAAAATAAACGCCGCCTTCGGTCATCAAAGCATACAGACGCACATAATCGGAAACAAAAGCCCACTTTTCGGCCGAAACCGCCTGTTGTAAGTAACGGTTGTCAAATTTTTCCAGATCCGCGTCGTTCCATTCGCGGATTTCATAATCCGGCAGGATTTTTTTCCAGCTTTCAATGCACTTTGTTTCCACTTCGCCTTTAGGCGCCGGACCGAACCAGCAATAATGAATTTTTTTGGGAATCATTTGTTTTCTCCAACCGTTTCGACGATCAGGCGCCGCCACAATTCAATGACTTTTTCGGGCGCGTACTCCGTCATATCCCGCGCCGCGTTTTGCCCGAAAGTCATACGCAGTTCTTTTTCACTCATCAGCCGGCGCAGTTTCTGCGTAAAATCGTCTAAGTCTTTTGCCAGAAAACCGTTATGTCCGTCAATGATCAGTTCGTTGACGGACGGCGCGTCGGCAAATCCCAAACTGGGCAGACCGCACGCCATGCCGTCCGCCAGCGCCAGAGAAAATCCTTCGTGCGCGGACGGAAAAGCATGAATATCTGCCTGACGGTACACGTCCTGAATTTTAGGGTGATACCCCTTGATAAACACATTATCCCGCGCCCCGTACTTTGCCGCCAGTTCCATTAACTCGCGTTCATACGCCGGATATTTGCGCATGCCCCAGAATTCCAGCTGCCAATCGGGAAAATCCTTCAGCAGGCGTCCGAAAGCTTCCACCAGCAAATGATGACGTTTTCCGGCTTTTTCAACACGGGCAACGTAAATGATCTTTTTCTTTTCAACCGATAAATCGGCGCGTTCGTTTTCGGAAATTTGAACGACTTCATTGGGAATCGTCACAACCCGTTTGGGCGCGCAGAAATCGGAAATCGTTTTTTCATACGATTTCATCAAAACATGAAAAGCAGCCGCCCTGTTCATCACATCGCGGTATACCGCGCGCATATAGGGCTTTTTCTTCATCAGATTTCCCAGCATGACCGGCGGATAACCGTGCATCATCATAATGACGGGAACATGATGATTTTGCTTATACAGCACATTAACCAGATCAACCATGAAATAGCAGATGATGACGTCCGGCTTTTCCGCGGCGATGACTTTTTTAAACCGCGCCGTCGGTCGCCCCAGCTTTCCGCGCAGAAAACGATAAAGGTTAAAGAACGGGTTTTTCGTTTTCGCATTCAGGTTAATAAATTTTACGCCGTCGTCCAGCGTAACGCCGCTGCCCTGCTTTTTATAACTGTCGCAGACGACGGTCACGTCAAATCCGATCCGGTGCAGAGAATTGACAAACTGCGCCAAAAACTTTGTATTCAGGACATTTCTGTCCTTAACAACCATAACCTTCATACCGCCGCCTTTCAGGACAGATCAAAAACCGCTTTTATTTTTTATGTTTTAGAGTAACTTAACTAAAAGATCAAATCAAAACAAAAGGACAGCGAATGAACGTTTTAGTGACAGGCGGCGCAGGCTTTATCGGATCGCATACGGTCGACAAAATGGCGGACGCGGGATTTAATGTGGTTGTCATTGACAGAAACGAACCGAAATACAAAAACGGCCGGGCTGTTTATTACCGGCTGGATTTAAATGATCCCGCCGTATCCGGCATTTTTGAAAAACACGATTTCGATTATGTCATTCATCTGGCCGCCCAGGCGTCCGTCGCCGTATCCGTTGCCGATCCCGTTCATGACGCTCTGGACAATGTTATGGCTTCCGTACGCGTGATCGAACTGAGCAGGAAACACCATGTCAAAAAGATCGTCGTATCATCCAGCGCCGCGTTGTATGCCGTGCCGCAGTACCTGCCGGTTGACGAACGGCACCCCGTCAGTTTTTTATCACCCTACGCCGTTTCAAAACATACGATGGAAGAATATGTCAAACTGTCAGGACTGGATTATATTATTTTCCGCTACGCCAACGTTTACGGTCCCCGTCAGGACCCGCACGGCGAAGCGGGGGTCGTTTCAATTTTTATTGAAAAGATGATTAAAAATATGCCGCTGGAAATTCACGGCGACGGCGAACAGACGCGCGACTTCGTTTATGTGGCGGACGTTGCCGAAATGAATTGCCGCGCTTTGACGTCACAAGGAAAAAACATGACACTGAACGTGTCGACAAACACGCAGACCAGTATCAACGACCTGTTTGCCCTGATCGGCAAAAACACAAATTATACGCTGTCCCCGCGCCGCACGCCGGCCCGTGCGGGCGACATCAAACACAGCGTTTTAAACAACGCGCTGGCCGCCGATATTTTGGGGTTTGTTCCCCGGACAAAATTGGAAACAGGGCTGGAAGAAACCGTTCGTTTTTTTAAAGAACATTTTTAATTCTTTAATTAAGCCTTCTTACATACTATTTTTTCATTGCAGTTTATCCGCCCTTCTTTAAAATAGTTAAAAAAATAAAAAGAGGGAAACGCAATGAAAATTCTTATTATCGGCGGCGGCGCCGGCGGAGCAAGCTGTGCTGCCAGATTAAGACGTCTTGACAATTCGGCGGAAATTACCGTTTTTGAAAAAACGAAAGAAACATCTGTCGCCAGCTGCGGGCTGCCGTATTATATCGGAAATATTATCTCCGAACGCGGCAAGATGCAGGTCGCCGCGCCGGATCTGTTTAAAAACCTGTTTAATATCGACGTTAAAACCGAATGTGAAATAACGGCCGTTACCCCTGAAAAAAAGACCGTTACGACGGCGGACGGCAAAGAATACCCTTATGATAAACTGGTTATTTCCGGCGGCGCAAAACCTTTTGTCCCGCCTGTTGCCGGTTTGGAAAAGCTGCCCTGCTTTGTCGTCAAACATTTATCTGACGCCGATAAAATCAAAGATTTCATCAAACATAACGCCGTTAAAAACGCCGTCGTTGTCGGCGGCGGTTTCATCGGCGTCGAAGTTGCCGAAAATCTGAATCACCTGGGAATAAAAACGGCTTTGGTTGAATTGTCTGATCAAATCCTGCCGCCTTTGGATCATGACATGGTTCGTCCCGTGCAGCAAAAAATGAAAGATCAGGGCGTTGATCTGTATTTGTCCGACGGGTTAAAAGAAATAACAGAGGCCGGATTGATTTTAAATTCCGGTAAAAATATCCCGGCCGAAATGGTCATTTTGGCAATCGGAGTCCGCCCCGATACGGACTTTTTAAAACAAAGCGGCATTAAACTGTCGGATCGCGGAGAAATTCTGACCAATGAATTCATGCAGACAAACATTCCAGACATTTATGCCTGCGGGGATAATGTGGCCGTCACCGATTTTGTTTCCGGTCAAAACGTTATGATCGCTCTGGCCGGCCCGGCAAACCGTCAGGGACGATTGATCGCCGACCATATTGCCGGGCGTTCTTATCCTTATAAAGCGACTCAGGGAACGGGTATTGTCAAAGTTTTTAACCTGACGGCCGCTTTTACGGGAAACAATGAAAAGCAACTGCGGCGTTTAAATATTCCTTACGAAAAAATGGTCGTCACTTCGGCTTCCCACGCCGGATACTATCCCGACGCACAGGAACTGACCTTGAAAGTATTGTATGACAAAGACGGCAAAATTCTGGGCGCACAAGCCGTCGGCACGCAAGGTGTTGACAAACGCATTGACGTGATTGCGACGGTTATGCGCCTGAACGGAACGACGCAAGACCTGAGGGACGCCGAATTGTGCTATGCCCCGCCCTATTCTTCGGCGAAGGATCCCGTCAATATTATCGGCATGGCGATCGAAAACGCCCGCGAAGGATTGGTTGAGCCTTACTTCGGAACAGATTTCGGAGATTTGTTTATTTTGGACGTCCGCCCCGCCGAAATGTATCAGGCCGAACATATTGCCGGCGCCGTCAACATTCCCGCCGCGCAGATCAGAAAACGCCTTGACGAACTGCCGCGCGACAAAACGATTATGGTTCATTGCGTCAAAGGTTATACCAGCTATGTCGTCGCCCGCATTCTGATGCAGAGCGGTTTTAAAAACGTTCTCAGCTATGCCGGCGGCTGGTCTTATTACAAAAAACAGAAATAAAGGAAACAATCCGATGACAGACGAACTCTATAAAAATCAAGTCGATTTAGATGACGTCCCCGACAACGCCGTTATTGTTGACGTCAGAAACGGCAATGAACATTCGGATATGGCGTTAAAGCGCAAACATTATTTTATCGAACTGCCCCGTTTCGACGCGGAAGAATTCATCAGCACCCACGGTTTAACCGGCGAAACCGTTTATGTTTTGTGCCAAAGCGGGAAAAGAGCTTCTGTCGCGGCGCGAAAACTGGAAGACGCCGGGTATAAAAACGTCGCGATTATCAAAGGCGGCATGAATGCTTTAAACAAGAAAACGGACGCCGTTGCAAAACGTTCCGTCATTTCGATTGAACGCCAGGTCCGGATAATCGCAGGATCGCTTGTTTTAGCGGGCAGCGTTTTGTCTTTGACGCTGACGCCGCTGGGATCCGTACTTTCGGGGCTGGTCGGCTGTGGTCTGTTGTTTGCGGGAATAACCAATTCATGCGGTATGGCCGCCGTATTATCCAAAATGCCGTGGAACAAGTAATTTATTGTTTAATATCAACGGAATCCATCAGCCGCCGCGTCAGCTTTACCGCGCCGTTAAAGTTCAGATGATCGGCGTCGGCAAAGTCTTCGTCATCAAAACCGCCGGACATTTCAACAAACAAAACGCCGAGCCGTTTTGCAATTTGCTTCAGGTCGGCGGACAAATCGGCACCTTTTCCCACTTCGTCCAACACAGCCGTATAATCGCTGCGCGTCGGAGAATCAACAATAACCGGACGTATCCCGGCTGACGCGCAGAATTGGCAGATTTCTTCCAGCAGCGGCCATTGATTATCATATTTTTGATAAATTTTATAATGATGCAGAGCGCGTTCCCGCGTTTTTTGGTTGAACGGTTTATTCTCTGCCCGACAAAATCATACCCCTGACAACAGACTTTATCGGGATCGGGGCTAAGTTTCTCAATAATTTTATCATAAAAATCAAAATCATACCCCGGATTCAGAGAAAAATCATAATTCATGGCAAACTTTTTGGCCAGAATTCTGCAATGCCAGGCCTCCGATCCGCGGATCAGGCTGTAACCGCCGTTATAAAACGAACACATTAAAATAACCGTTTTCAGGTTTTTACAACGTCCTGCGGCAAATTTCAGCGATTCAAAAGTTTCATACAGACTGTTGGCATTAAAAGCATAATTATAAGCGCCTGATCCCATTAAAAAAGGAACGATGCCGAATTGAGCGTGACTGTCCCCTAAAATCAAGGTGTCTATCTTATCCGCGTTTTTCAGCAGCCCGGCATGTTTGTGCCAGACACTGTCAAAATAAATATCGTACGCCGCAGTTTGCAGACACCCCCAGCGGCATTCCAGCCGTTTTCGCATCAAACGCCGCCTGTCCCTGCCGGGGATCAAACACGTTGCCAGTTTGATTATTTTCTTTTTTAAAAACAGTAGAGCGGCCATTTTACTTACTTTTCTCGCGTCCGACGTTAGACGACTAACGTTGTCTAACGTCTCGTCTAACGTGCCTATTTTTTAGGCAACATAAAACCCGCAAAAGTCAATGTTTCCGCGGGTTTTAAATGGTGCCGCTGGCGTGAATCGGACACGCGACCCCTTCCTTACCAAGGAAGTGCTCTACCACTGAGCTACAGCGGCGGCGCAAGCGGAAAGATATAAGAATTATTTCCCGCGTGCAAGCAAAAAAATTATTTTATTGATGAACTTCTTTTAAAATCGGCTATCATCTTTTAAAAACGCATCAGGGAGTTATGAAAATGTCTGATTCCGAATCCCGGCAGAACAAGTTGGAAAAACAGGCGGAAATGTTGCGTCACAACTTGATTCTGCGCAAAAGGCAAATCGAAGAACGCGAACGGCTGAAAGAAAAAAAATCCGGCGAAAAACAGCAAAATCCGGCCAAAGAAGGGAAATGACTTGCCCTGTCGGCCCGAGTAGATTAAAAGGATCTGTATTTTAGCTGTACTTTAAAGGTAACCGAATGGATCGTATTCGTATTATCGGCGGCGTCGCATTAAACGGCAGAATTAAAATCAGCGGCGCGAAAAACGCGGCTTTGCCGTTAATGGCCGCCAGCCTGTTGTCCGAAGAAACACTGACGCTGACAAATCTGCCCCACCTGGCGGACATCATGACAATGACAAATCTGCTGGCTCAGCATGGGGTAAAGCTGACATTGACGGACTTGGACGGCGGAGCGCTGTGTTTTGACGCGTCCAATATTTTCAATCTGAAAGCGCCGTATGAAATCGTGCGCAAAATGCGGGCGTCTATTTTGGTTCTGGGGCCGCTGCTGGCGCGGTTCGGCAAAGCGAAAGTTTCTTTGCCCGGCGGCTGCGCCATCGGAACGCGGCCGGTTGATTTGCACCTGTCCGCTTTGGAAAAAATGGGTGCAGAAATCAAAATCAAAGAAGGATATATCATTGCCTTTACAAACGGCAAACGATTAAAGGGAACGGAAATTTTGTTTCCGAAAGTCACTGTCGGCGGCACGGAAAATATTTTAATGGCGGCGGCTTTGGCCGAAGGACGCACCGTAATTAAAAACGCCGCCCGCGAACCGGAAATTACCGACTTGGCCGAATGTCTGATCAAAATGGGGGCAAAAATACAGGGATTGGGCACGGATACGCTGACCGTCGACGGGGTGGACAGGCTGCACGCAGCCGTTCACAAAGTCATTGCCGACAGAATCGAAGCGGCGTCTTATGCCATTGCGGCCGCGATTACGCGCGGAAAAATCGAAATCGTCGATTCACCGCTGAACATTATGGCCGCCGTCGCCCACGTTTTAACCGATATAGGGGTAACGATTACGGAAACAGAAAACGGCTTTATTTCCGATGCGTCTGACGCCTATCTGATCGGAACGGACGTTATGACGGAACCGTATCCCGGTTTTCCGACCGACGTACAGGCGCAGCTGACGGCTTTGCTGACAACGGTCAGCGGCGCGTCGCTGATCACCGAATCCATTTTTGAAAACCGTTTCATGCATGTCCCCGAATTGGCCCGCATGGGGGCAAACATTAATGTGCACGGCGTATCTTCGGCAATCGTCCGCGGTGTGCCGCATCTGTCGGGGGCGGAAGTCATGGCAACGGATCTGCGCGCGTCCATGGGACTGATTTTGGCCGGGCTGGCCGCAGAGGGAGAAACAATCGTCAACCGCGTTTATCATTTGGACAGAGGATACGAACATCTGGAAGAAAAGCTGTCTTCCTGCGGGGCGCGCATTGAACGTTTGCACGGGGAATAAAACTGATGCCGAAATTAATTATTGCTTTGCCCAAAGGGCGTATCTTAGAAGAAACCATTCCTTTTTTTAACGCCGTCGGCATAAAACCCGAAGACGCTTTTTTTGACAAAAATTCCCGTCTGCTGCGTTTTAAAACGAATCTGGACGATGTAGAGCTGATTCGCGTGCGCAGCTTTGACGTAGCGACGTTTGTCGCTTTCGGCGCCGCGCAGATCGGCGTTTGCGGCAACGACGTTCTGGCCGAATTTGATTATCCCGAAATTTATGCGCCGATAGATCTGGGAATCGGAAAATGCCGTATGTCCGCGGCCGCTCCGGCCGGATATACGGAAGACAATCTGGCGCGTGCCGGACATGTCCGCGTTGCGACGAAATATCCGAACATCACCAAAAAATACTATCAGTCCAAAGGTATTCAGGCGGAATGCGTCAAGTTATCCGGCGCGATGGAACTGGCGCCGACGATCGGTTTATGCCACAGAATTGTTGACGTTGTTTCTTCGGGAGCAACGTTAAAAGCCAACGGACTGGTTGAAATAGATCACATTTTGGACGTTTCCGCGCGGCTGATTGTCAACCGGACGGCGTTTAAAACCAGAACCGGCGAACTGACCGGTTGGCTGGATAAATTTAAAGGAGCTCTTGATGACTTTAACGCTTGATATTCGCGATTCGGATTTTGAAAAAAATTTCGCGGCCTTTTTGGCTTCAAAACGTGAAAACGCCGCCGACGTTAACGCCGTTGTCGCGGAAATTTTGGAAAATGTCCGCCTGCACGGCGACAAAGCGGTTCTGGATTACACAAATAAATTCGACAAGCTGGACCTGACTGAACAGACGATGCGGATCAGCGCCGAAGAAATCGAACAGGCGGTCGCCGCGTGCGACAAAGAAACGCTGGACGCTTTGTATCTGGCAGCGGAAAGAATCGAAGCTTTCCATGAAAAACAGCTGCCCGAAAACCATTTTTTCAATGATGAAACAGGCGCTCTGCTGGGCTGGCGCTGGACGCCGGTTATGGCGGCGGGGCTGTATGTTCCGGGTGGCACAGCGGCGTATCCGTCTTCGGTTTTGATGAACGCGGTTCCGGCAAAAGTCGCAGGAGTGAAGCGTATTGTAATGGTTGTGCCGGCTCCGGGAGGAAAAATCAATCCGCTGGTTTTAGCGGCGGCAGACTGTGTCGGCATAGATGAAATCTATCGTATCGGCGGCGCGCAGGCGATCGGCGCTTTGGCGTTCGGGACACAAACCATTAAACCGGTCGACATGATCGTCGGCCCCGGTAATGCTTTTGTCGCCGCGGCGAAACGGCAGGTCTTCGGCCGCGTCGGCATTGACATGATCGCCGGACCGTCCGAAATTCTGGTTATTGCCGATAATTCGGCCAACCCCGAATGGGTGGCGGCCGATTTATTATCCCAGGCGGAACACGACGTTTCCGCCCAGTCGATTTTAATTACCGACGATACCGACTTTGCGCGCCGGGTGACCGACGAAACGGAAAAGCAGTTAAAAACGCTTTCCCGGGAAGCTATCGCGCGGAAAAGCTGGGAAGACAACGGCGCCGTTATTTTCGTTGAAGATTTGAAAAACCAGTCCGGTGTTCTGGCTGACCGAATCGCTCCGGAACATTTGGAACTCTGCGTCCGGGATCCGGAAGAATTATGCAGACATGTACACCACGCGGGATCCGTATTTCTGGGACATCATACTCCCGAAGCCGTCGGCGATTATATCGGCGGTCCGAATCATGTTCTGCCGACAGCGCGCAGCGCCCGTTTTTCATCTGGCCTGGGCGTTCAGAGCTTTATGAAACGCACGACAATTCTTTCCTGTACGGCGAACACGTTAAAAGAAATCGGACGGGCCGCCGTTTTGTTGGGCGAAGCGGAAGGATTGACCGCCCATGCGAATTCGGTACGCAAACGACTAAAACAATAAAAAGAATAAAAAATCAAAAGGAGCTGAACAGCTCCTTTTTGTTGATCTTTTTGTAAAAGATTGACATATACTTTATAATGATTTAAAGTTTCACTGTTTTTTTTGAGGTTACGGGAAAAAGGATTACAAACAAGCCGCGCAAGT
>ULQL01057700.1_pt1 | contig 28458 bp, 39 predicted proteins | sample 1954411 | NCBI WGS metagenome assembly ULQL01 (sample SAMEA4835654, study PRJEB28245) | human gut metagenome | biome: gut microbiome; material: fecal sample | place: Denmark | collected 2008 | reverse complement strand
ATAATTTGAGGCTTAACTTAAATACTTAGCTGCTGATTAGCATATCATTTCTGACTTAGCCTTCCAGCAATTCAAAAGATATCGACATAGATTACTCTATGAAGCGCCAAAGTCACTTAGCGGTTTGGATGTCCATGTTTGCTTTCTGCTGTTGTGCAATCTGCTTCTTAACCGTTTCAGAGTAGTCAATCTTAGAGACTGCTACCTGACCGATCTCCAATCCATAGTAAGCAAACGGCGAAGATTCGCTACGCTTATAACCTCCTGCAGAGAGAGAGTCGGGGATAAGAGTTGCAATATTGACAATTTTCTTGTCTCCTGTAATTGCATCCATAATCTCAACACGCTTTACAGCAGTTTTGTAGACGCCATTATTGAGCTGATCAGTGATATACTCAATAAGATCATTCTTCTTTTCAGCGTAAGATTCGAATGCCGACATAAGAGGACCTGACGCATAAATAACTTTTGTTACAGTAGGCCGAACGAGGTCGTTAATAAGCCTATCCATACCATTGTAATCCGTCTGGATACGAGACAGATACTTCGGATCAGTAGGTAATTTAACTCGGAGTGAGCCATATACCATACCATCCGATGCATCGTTAAAGATAACGGGGATGGGACTTCCCATCTGGTTACCTGAATCGTTATCCGATCCGAACCAGAGCTGCTGGGTCTTGTAATAAGTCGTCGTCTTACCCCACCACTGCCAGTGGAAGCCAGGCGTCGTCCAATACTCCATGTTACCCGTAAAGGGGTACTGGTTGACCACAATAGTTTCGTTCTTCACATCCTCTCCAATCTTACCGAGAGACACAACGCAGAAAACTGCGAACACTGCCACGAAGACAGCAATAATCTTTTTTAAATTCATATGATTTTATAAAAGTGATTAATGTTTCCTTTTGTTTTTAAAACAATCTATTAATAATATCAATAAACAGATTGCAAGAATTGTAAATAGAGGTGTCATATATTTTTACCTCTTAATAAAGTAATAGAAAGGTATAATAGCCTTCCATGTTATCTTACGATTAGTTATTTTCCATACATCTAACAGTTGAAAAACAACTGCAGTATAATAAAAAATAAATAAAAATCCTAAGAGAATAATTGCAAATCTAAAGAACCACATAGTTTAATCGTCATCTTGGAGTACTAGCAATACTAGAATTATTATTAATGCTATTTCCATTAGGTTGATAAATTTTGATTGTTTGAGGGCGTACATCAATGATTAATGTATCACGACGATGTGTAAGATTGCTATTAACTACCTTTTCTAAAGAATCTACTTTATATTCAAGATAGTTAATCTCTTTTGTAAACTTATCAGTCCAATCTTGAGTAATCCTACCTTGAACTCCGAAGAAAGCAAAATTTACTATAAAGACAAAACCTATTATAATAAATATTGCAAGTGTTCGTAGACTTTTGTTTTCCATAGATTAATACTGACAAGGACATTCAGGAGAATGAAGTAAAAACTTTTCTCCATAATTTGTAATATACTTATGTCCATGATACATGAATTCATAGTATTCACAAACAAAAGCGCCACTTTCTTTGTAGACTTTAAAAGAAGTTGCAGTGATTTTTGTAGGTTTCTTTTCTTGAGAATTGTTGTGGTCTACTTCACAACAAGATACTGCAAATACACATAATGCGAGTACAATAAGTAACTTTTTCATATTTTTGTTGTAATTATTTTTAAAGTAAAAGAGATAGACTGTACGTTCGGATCATCTAAAATGTGACCTCACAATGGTTACAACCCTACAGCTAGGTACTGTCGCCATATATTCTTTCGAATCTTCAGACTTTGCCACCTATCTCTATTATTTTCTAGAACCTATAATACCGATCAAAGTATTATAGGTAAAATGATTAAATATACCAGTTGGATAAATTCCAATTACGAGTTTATTGCACCAACTCTTTTCAACCTATTATCATCCGTGTGCAACCTTAGATACTTCAGTACAGGTATATTTAATCAATAAGAGCAGATATTCATTTGGCTATCAATCATATGACCTCTCATATGCAATTGACTGCTACATCAAACATTCGTAGTTACAGCTACTAATAGTTTCTATTTTCCCAAACATCATTTAATCTGTACATTGCTTGACGTCTGTTTGCTCTTATAAACTACTAAGTGTAAGTTTCCTTGCGACAACTTAATCTTTTCGTTTTTCATTGTGACTATGATAGGCTCCGCCCCTACTCTACTGACCTTCTGTGGCCAGTCGTTTACTGCATTCGTCTCTTAGTCAACCACCTTAACATAGTAAATACTATTACGACCTTCATCAACTACGACCTTCATCAACTCTAGGTTAGATCAGAAGGATTTAAAAAGTTAGAGGTACTTACGTATGCAACTTCCCTCCGCCCGATACTAGGATCTCTTATGATCTGCTAGCCGTTGCAGCCTCTGCCAAGGCATCTCTGTTTCACACAATAAATTGGCAGATCTATCGTGTTTATCAGATCGTTCAACATATCTAAGTTATATATGTGACTTTAAAAACTAGAGTTTACGACACTCTAGAAACGATTCACTTTAAGCAATCTGAAACTTATTCATCTGGGTTTATGGAAACTATGCCCACCAGAAGTAAAATACAGACTATTTCCTGGATTGTGCGCCACTCTCGCGATATCCTTGTCTTTAATTCCCACTCAATTGCGGTTTAATCCTATTACTTAAATTATGTTAACCCTCTTAAGTCCGTAGGCTATTTTTCTTGAGCTTCAATAGCATTATCATCAATGAACTCATCTACTAAAGATTGCCCAATATCATTCGTCTCAATATCTTCCATACTTAAGCGTATTTAGTACAAGATATAATTGTTATTTTACTTAGAGAATAATTTTGTGCTTTTTGTATTGCTTCCTCATCAGAAGTTGCAATGACAAAAGCAAAACTTTGAACTGGTAAATTATCCTCGTTATAAAAATAATACTCTACACAGTATTTACTCCCTATCATTTTTAATTGTAATTTGAATTGCTTTATATATACTATAGATGATAGTAAGTGTATTAATGATAGGAGTCAATAAAATAATGAATTCTCCTGTCGTAAATAAGTTAAAAATTTGCGACTTAAAAAGCTCTCGATCTTTAAAGTATACTGCAATTATTATCATTGCAATAACTACAAGAGTTACTTTATATATAAACCAAAACATAATTTTAATTTTTAATTTTGGATGTGAAACAGGACTCGAACCTGCGACCCTCAGCACAACCTGCCGCTCTATCCAACTGAGCTATTCACATCTTTTCACTAACCTTCTTACTATATGTTTTACTGCAACAACATCATAATAATATCCGTTAGCGTCCCAAATAGGTTGCAGCCTATTTAAAAAATCTGTATCTCTTATTTGGTCATTGATACAGTTCGAACTCTCAAGTATGCAAGTATTAGAATCAATTATGCTGCCTTATGTTATCCTAACAGAAAAATTCTGTACAGCAATGGAATCATCTAAATTCACCAAATCTTTTACTGAAGCCTGAAAGCATACGTAATTTTATTCAGTTACCTGGGTTTCTACTTCTGCAGAAGTCTCTTCTTCCTTCTTCGGGAAGTGAGTAATCTCCTTTACAGTGATATTCCTCGTAATCTTATCCTTGATGTAGATTTTCTGAACACGAGTACGTGTTCGATAATCCTCACGTTTTGCAGCTTCGAGTGCCTGAATACGAAGCATGCGTCTTACCTGTCCAATCGTTGACATCTTCTTTCTTTGTTTTAGTTATAGATTCGAGATTTGAGTGTTGCAATCTCACGCTCCATGCGTGCGATTTCTTGATCGTAGGGAATAGTTTTTCCCGTAATCAAATTCCTTTTGTCTTCACCTGCTTTTTTGAAAGCTTCATACGTAACTTCCAGGCGAGCAAGAGCACCTTTGCGACGGACATTCAGTCCAGGTTTTCCACCCTTCATACTGTTAATTTATTTATTATTAATTATAGATACAACTTCCTACATTATTCTGTAAAAACTTTTTCGTGTAAACAACAGGTCATTAACAAATCATACAATCTGTTAATGCAAATGTGAAGAACTTGATTTGTCTCTGTATTTACAACAAAGCCTTTAATTTGAACAATACGAAAGGGAATTCCTTTAATGAGTACAGCTTTATTAGAAGCTGTTGTAATACAAGAAATAATCATAGTTAATTAACCCATCTGATTTTTATACGAGGATTTTCCAAAGGATCATAAAAGATACTTTGAATTTGGTCTTTATAGTGATTCATTACTTCAATACAGTAGTTATTGAACACTTCAGTAGGAATCTTTTGCATACCTGCTTCTACTCGATAAATATTATCGAGTGAATCAAGTTCATGCATTACAGATATTGTAATCTGATTACGTTCGAACTCAGAAGTAGGAGTTACTTTAGATACTTTTACTCCATCCTGAGGAAACTCTGTAACGGTTACTACTTGATCCTTAGGTTTAGAAACAAGTAATAAACAGGAAGTTAGAATAATTCCCATGAAGAGAATTAATCCTATAGCTTTACTTAAATTATTCATTTTCTTGAAATTGTTATGGCGAGGCTGAGATAGTGACCATCACCGACCTACGTTCATACAAGGACGCTAGGCGACCTTGTTAATCACACCTTCGAGTGGTAGTAGGCATAGAGTAAACTCTATTAACGTGCCGATTAACAAATAAAAACCCAGAAATTATCGCAACAGAGCACTATATGCAAGTTCCCACTCCTTACGATTCTCAACGCTCGGAACCTGAAGATTACCGATACGTTTGAGATATGTTTGAATGTTAGGAATCTTGTTCCAGACATGATAGAAAGCGAGAACAATGTCTCGTCGAAGGACGATCTTATTGTTCAACTTTTCTGCGATCTGAATGAGAGCAGCAGCTTTCTTACATGCTTCCATGTACTCTTCGTTAGAGATCTCTAAGAGACCGTTATTGAACTTTCTCGAAGAGTGCGAACCCTTGATCAGCTGAATAGCTGCCTTGAATTCGAACTCAGGGAAAGCTTTCGTGAAATCCTGGAGCTGCTGATAGCCATGAAGACCTTTTTCCAGATAAGCCTTCATGTAGTCAGTGATTACCCAGTTTGCATGTCCTGCATTGAACTTGATTGCGAGATTCAGAGGAGATTCATTTGAATCAACAACAAGTACTCGAAGTGCAGTTTTGTTCTGCGGATACTTCTCTTTCAGCATACGAAATGCTGCAAGACGATTCTGACCATCCAAAACTTCTCCATTGGAAGTTATGTGAATAGGAGGCATATACTCTCCATCAAGGAAAGCTTTAAAGATTCGATTTACATGAGCTGTTCTCAGGGTACGATTCCCTGGAATGAACGAAAGATGTTTTACGTTTTCTACGAGATAACACTTCTCAAAGGGAGTACGACTCGAAAAAAGATCTTTAGACATAATTACAATTTTAGATATTGTTAAACTTAAAGGATTTTAAAAATCTCCAGGTCATGGCAACCACACTATCGCTCGCTGGATTTAATCGTAGTTTTCATCTAACTAATGCCAACTGAAAAGTTATATGGAACTAGGTGTGTTATATAATCAAGCAAACAGGAGTTTCTAAAAATGGATCTTAGCTAAGCTCAGAGAGGTAGCTCACTCTCACTAAGATCCAGCTACTAATTATGGAGATATGTATTATTCTTCAAGTTCATCAACCAACTTAAACTGAAGTGCAGTTTCATAGTTCAACCATACGCCTTCTTCATTTTGTAAGCGCATGACTCTTTCAACTTGTTTTTCAGTTAAAGCTGATTTTCTTTTGAATATAGTTTTAAGTATTTTATTAGAAAATGCAAGGTCCTCTTTAATAATACCTAAAAGCCTAAAAGTAATTGCACTACTTGTGTTGATTCGAGGAGTATGAATAAGAAGTTCTGCATCTTTATCCATATATCTCTTTTTTCCTGCTTGAGCAATAATAGCTGCTGCAGATGCTACTTGACCATGACAGAAAGTAGTAATTGGAATGCTAAGAGAGAGAAGATAAAAGTAAATAGCTAAAGCTTGATATGTACTTCCTCCAAGTGAATTGATGTGAATAGTTAATTCACGAGGTTCGTGTTTGATTACTAACTTAGTAAGTTCTTCAAGTGTAGAGATGCAATTCTTTCGAATTCGCAACCATTTTCGAGTACCTATAACACCTTCAAAATATACTTCCATTACTCTTTTAGTCAATTTTAGATTTTTAACTTTATGTACTCGGTACGGGATTCGAACCCGTGATTTCAAGAATGAAAATCTTGCGTCCTAGGCCAACTAGACGAACCGAGCGAATCCGATTTTTATAGAGATCGGAAACTCTCTTTAAAATGAAAAAGTGCAATTACAGACATTTTAGTGGTATAGCTTCCGATCAAAGAAGCTATACCTAAACGACAGATTCCAAAGAGAGTTCTGCCTTCTCTCCAGCATGTAAAAACTTTAATAATAAAGAATTACAATTACTACTGTTACGGTTAATCAACATATAAGATTACGATCATCTGTCGTACTACAGTCAACGTTACAGATCAATCTTACTAGCTAGGTAAGATAGTAATTCTTATATGACCTCTAACTCGAGGGTTTTCTTCTTTTCTTGTCTATATGACTCACTCAACTTTCTAGACTAGCTAATCTGAAAGGCAGACATTACGAGCTAACTGGTTATTGTCTATAGATAAATTTCGTCCCTATTGAAAAGAAGTTTGGTAATTCTGCCATTTTCCTTTGCTCCACATTTACGTATGTGAATCCACGCTATCCAGCAAATTCTCTATGTTACCATAGAGTCTCTATCCCTGTTAAACCGCTTGGTAGTTCGACACTTAACAGTCTTCCGCATCTCTTATATAGGCAATATTAATTGGATTACATCAATGTTGCTAGCATATATTAGAAATAACCGTAATTAACTTGCGTGCAATAGGACAAGTGCCTTCCTATTCAACACACCTAATTTCTTAGGCATTTTTATGTTTAATTTCTCCAAATAAATTATTATGAATAAAAAATAAATCCTACATATTCGGACCGTCTCTTGCTTTCATATTCTAGCTTGTTAGTGAGGTGAGTTACTTCTGCAATTTGTTCACTCGAATTAAATCAGAGGAAATAAAATTAAACCAAGAACTTTTAAGCATTAAAGCTAGCCTACTGCGAATTTCATAATCTAGATTTATATATTTAGATAAAAAATGTCAAAAAGAAACAGTTTTAACAATAGAGGGTACTACCAATCCTGCTCACGCAGACATCTCTATTAACTATCCAATTTGGAATAAAATTCAACTTGGGGAGGAGGATTTATATTCACAAATTAGTCCTTAGACTTTATGTGTAGATAGACTGTTCCTGGCGTTTACGAGTTGTGCCAGGGTTGCTCGTTGTTAATGGTTCAGTCACGGCAAGATAGCCCCAAAGGTTCTCGCTATGAATTCATTAACTACAAAGAAAGGAGGTGGCTTACCAGCCAGTTTCGTATTTGATATGACACTCGTCGAGCCACTCCTGAGCTGCAGGAATAGAGATCTCGCCGATCACACGCTTCTTGTCCTGCATCATGCTAAGAAACCAGCCACGAGGAGTTTTGAAAAGCGTCTGAAATTTGTGTCTCGCATTTTCTTTCGGTGCACGAAAAGCTTTATAGTTCGGCTTTTCTGCTTTGAGACATGCGAAATCCTTCTTTCGCATAGTTTTCTTAGAAATGAACATAATTACAATTTTAGATATTGTTAAACTAAAAAAATTTGTACCGAGAACGGGAGTCGAACCCGTACAGACCTTGCGGTCCGAGGGATTTTAAGTCCCTTGCGTCTACCAGTTTCGCCATCTCGGCATTTGTCTTGACTAGCTTTCTCGAATTATCTTCGACTCTTCACAAGACTGTAGCACTTTTTGCATTTTTCTGCCTTTGTTAGATTATGTATTTTACTATTAAATCTACAACGATAGACTATTTTTTCCCACGTTAAGATAGCATAGCTGCTAGATATCATTACTTCCTCCGATATCAAGAGAACACGCGACTTAGCATCGTCATGCTAAGTAAATTCATCAAAATGAAAAAACATCAATAACATTATATATCAGACTCTCAATTTGTAACGGTAGTCTCCTCTTAAACTGATAGTACAACTTCCTCTACCGCTGTTGTAGATATAATGTTAACCTAATACTAGTTGTTGTACTAGGATTTTGTATTTATATTGTAAATCCTAAATGTCTAAAAAGAGAGAGCTACTATGCTTCACTCTCTCATTTGACTGTTGCGAACGTTTCGGCTTTTATTTATACTCGTTTAAGCCCACTTATATTAGATAAACTAATTATAGTGAATCCAGACATTAATTTCTGGTAATCGTCAGGCAACTTTCGAGTTTATGTATGTTTAGAGTTTAAAACTTTGAATTGTCAAATTATAAAATAACTAATATTACCAAAAGCGATTGTTTAAACTTCAAAATAGTGATTAAGATCATTATTATTGAAGAGTAACTTTCTGAATGTGAGAATAATAGATATTTTACATGAAGGAAGTTGGTCTGACAAATTGACAGTTTTAAAAAGAGTAGAGGATGAATAAAAGGGTGATAATCAACGACTTACACCGATCACTTCATCCTCTACTTCAGTCACAACATGACATTTTGTCAGGTGTTTCTGTCATGTCAATATGTCAAAGAACTATTATTACTATGCAATCGCAATTAATCTCGGTTAAGATATATAGTTAAAGCGATCGCGGCAATTACTACAGCTACCCAAGGACCACAAGCCATGACTATTACTGTAGCAATCCATCCAAGCATAATCAAGCCAAAGATTATACCGAGTATTACTTTAATTGCATCCATAATCTTTAATAAAAATGTGGGAAGAGCTCATCACTTCTCTTCCCACGGTCACTAATCATCTAAACTCATCAAATCATCACTAGGGCCTATAAGTCCGATCAAAGACTTATAGACAATGAACACATCGTACAATGTACCACATGTCATATCGTCCTTTTTCAAGAACTCAGAAACTTTCTGGATTACTATATCAGCTATCTGCATTAGCTACATATATTCTACCCATATTAGTTTCTAAACAGTTAAGAGGCCGTACTCACGACCCCTTAACTGTAATTTGACCGTTACGCATACTCGAGAACGGGTACTTCGCGCTCGGTCAGTTCATCGGTCATGACACCGTTATCGAACTTACGGACCTTGATCTTCGTCATCTTCTTGCACGTCAGCTTCTTACCGCAGAGTTTAGCTACACGAGCATAATCGCTTGCTTCATTCTGCAATTCCTGACATACAGGACCTACGAACTTGCCCTGATAATCCATGCGACGAAGTGCTGCTACCGAGAAATACCCGAACTCTCCGTTTCGTTTCACTACGATCAGTGTTTCAACTGCATCGCTGTTCGGACGAACAGTACGAGTAAAGGGTTTGATGTCAGCTTCCGTATCAGGAAATTCGATAACTTCGTTCGGTGCGATACCATAGGTTACGATACCTACACCTTTCTCCTTCAGAAATTCAGGAGACACTTCAGCGACTACACGCCCACCAGGAGCTGCAATCTTCGGCAGTTTTTTTACTTCAGAAATTTTCATGTTTATAAATAAATTAAATTAAACTTCTATGTACTACAATCACGTTTATTTTATACTTGTGATGTACTACGAACTTGTCGGGAGCTTTGGTACCTGTTGGTGGCTTTGGTTGATGGAAAAAAGAAGGAGAGCAGGGATTGCTCCCCACTCTCCAATTATTATGCCAGCTCCTCGAATAACGAGACTGGTTTGAGGTCAAACTCTCCCTCAAGCTTCTCACGGTCCTTGTTGAACCGCTGGAACTTAAAGGACTGGTTCTCCGTGACTTTGAGTCGCTTGCCTGCGAGGAGTTGGGCGACCTCCAACGCATCACCGCAGGTGAGTATGCGCAGATTGAGGTCGTGTTTCTCGCGAATGGCCTCCATGTAGTCCGTGCGACCTTCAGGTGCGATCTGACAACCGCGCTGAAACGTGCTGAGCGGGAACCAGCGCCACACTCCGTTGATGCAGCAGAGTATCATGAGACCCCGAACGGTAATCTCCTCACCGTCTTTGTTGACGGTCTTAAATTCCTTCCCCTGCTTGATGAGCTGGATATCGAAGTCCTCAAACTCGACCGTATCACCCTTCAACAGCAAGTTCTGGGTGAAAATAGTCTTCGACTTCAAGATTTCGACAGTAACGTCGTCAAATCCCTTGTTGGCTGCATCCTGCAGCATTTCGGCCCTCTTGGCGCCTTCTAATTGTTTCATAAACGTGATGAGTTAAAGATGAATGATTAGTTAGTGATTCGCTACCTTTCAGTAGCTTTTGTTATTTGACCAGTGCTCGAAGTGCTTGTAGCTTAGCTTCGAGTCCTGCAATGTACATCTCAACAATTACATTGAGCGGAGTAGTAACAGTCGATAAAGCTTTTACAGTGTTGTGAGAAATAGCTTCGATAGAAGCTATTTCATCTGCAACACGTTGAGTTCTGTCATCCATAGCAAAAGCTATTAAAGAAAGGGCTCAAAGCCCTTTCTTGATCACACCTGCCCACATATCGCGAGCGACATCCATGAGTGCACGGTCTTCTTCCGTGACCTTATCGACGTTCTGCAGCTTGAGTGGCTCCTGATAAGTGTAGTGAGCCTTGCTCGTGCCACAATTGTGAACGTCCGACATCGATTCTGCTTCGATGAGCAGGTTGTGAAAAACAGTCTGTACCATGGTTTGATAGTTTGATGAGTTTCCGAGAAGCACTATTGCTCTCTAAATAATATTCAGATGTTTTGGTAAAAGAGAAAAAAATCTATCTCGGATTTCTCCGAGATAGATTGAGATGGATTATCGTTTCCACATGATCACGCCAGTATTCCACTCTGCGAGGTCGAATGTGTCGCGCGAAAAATCATCGTAAGTTCTTACTCGTTCGATGACGTAATCGTCACGTTTGTAACTGCATGAGTTCCTTTCAGCAGTTGCGTCCTCCTCACTTTTGTACCAACGAGATTCAGTCTTCGTGTAGTTGATGTAGCATTCAACCGTTCCCTGCAGGAAGTTGACCTTCGGTTCTTCTTTGAAGGAAAGGTTAGAATACTTGTCGTTGGTACATTTGATTTCAACCTGGTTAGCAGGTCGAACAGTCAGCTCTGCGGTTCCTGTCAGAATTGCAAGTACATTCTCACGGGTCTCTTCAGGATGAGTCTGGATGACTGTAGCGATTCGATCAACGAGTTCGTTGTGATCGACAGTGTTCAAGTAAACACTGATCATAGATTTGATAAGCGTGATGTTTTTCATAGCAACAGAGTTTTTAGTTAATTATAAGTCAGTTGCTTTGGTAAATTCAGGCTCTCCTTTGTAATATTTTAAGTCCAAAATTTTTTCGGTTTTCCATTTAAACCCCCAGGGGGATGTTTTAGTAGAGTATCCATTTACGTACATAACATATAAAAATATCCATTCACGTACATAACATATAATTCACGTATCCTTAAACCAAATAGGGGGGGGCTTAAACAACCAGACTGGTATATAGATCTGTTCGAGCGCCTCCGCGAAGCGAGAACATATATAGATAGGTATCTCCCAGGGCATATAAGTGTATCTCCCAGGGCACTTTTTTAAAATAAGTGTATCAAAAACGACACCTTAGTGTATCTCCCAGGGCTATTTTTAAATTGAATGTACTATATCAAATTCTTATACACTTTAAATAAATATTGGTATAAATATTTGGTAGTATTAAATAAATGTTATATCTTTGTAATATTAAAAAATATTAATTTATGGATAATAAAGTACAACACATTCAAGTCCCTCATGATTTGGGGGTTGCAAAAGAAATTAAAATGAATCCTACTGATTATCTCATTTATGGTTATATGAGAAAAAATATGGATAAAGATACATTCCAAACTTTTGTTTCACTAAGAACTCTTGCAGAATTAGCAAGAGTATCTATTAATACAGTGCAGAGTAGTATTAAAAAACTAAATGCAGCAGGTGAAATTAAAATTCTAGAAAAGAAAAAAGGTAGGAGTAATATTTATGAGATTCAAAAATCAGGAAGATATTTTGAAAGATTTACTTACGAGTTTATGGATGCAGAGAATACTACTCCTGAAGAAAAAGGAGTTCTATTAGCAATGCAACAATACACCAGTACAAATGATGGACAATTTGCTATTACAACTAAAACTAATAAAGAACTTGCAGCAAAAATGGACATAAGTACTAAAGTATTAACTAGAGTATTTAGACAATTAGAAGATAAAGGTATTTTAATTACAAGTAGAACATCTGCTTTAGATAAAATATCAGGATTACGTAAATCAGCTAAGCTTATTGATTTATCTTTAGTATGTCAAGCAATATTATTTGTAAATCAAAAAGTAGATCAACATTCAGAACAGATTGAAAAACATTCAGAAGATATTAAAAATCTACGTAAGGAAATTATGAAATTAAAACAAGAAAATGAAAAACTTCTAAGTAGATTAAATACTAATTCTGATTTTAATTTTGCATAATATGGACACAACAAATACGACTATAACAGGTAAGACTACCGCAGATTTGTCGGGTACTATTTCATTTCTTGGAAGTATAATTAATACAACACCTAATCCATATATAGGTACAGCAAGTACTATAGGGGTAGCGAGTACTATGGCAAACTCAGCAAGTACTACAGTAACTAATCTAAAAAATGAATTAGAAAAAAGAATTGCAGATTTAGAAAGCGTAACAAGTTATTTATTTTCTAAAGTTTCTGAATTAGAAAATAAAGTAGATAATTTAACATCTAGAATTTCTGAATTAGAGAATCCAAATCGTTGTAAATTAGATCCAGAAATAGGAGCTGTAATTTGTGATTTATAAAAATAATGTATATATTTGCAAAATAATATAAAACAATTATTATGAACGATATCACATACAGACCATTCATACGAGATAGTGCTTTAGGAGATATTAATATTCAAATTCCAAATCTTGAAATACCTGTATATAAACCCAGATATTCTCAACCTTTAGAAGATGACACAGAGACAGAAGTACAATCTCAAGTAGAAGAGATAAGAAATCCAGAACCAATAGTTCAAGAAACTACAGTTCATAAATTCAATTCTAAAAAGGATTTCAAAGATACAATGCTTCCTATTTATGAAAGATTATTAAAATCAAAAGGTTTAAATCCTGCATTTGCTAAATCATTAGTAGCACAAGACGGATTAGAATCAGCTTGAGGTTCTAAACCTGCAGGATTATACAATTTTGGAGGTATTAAAGGAAAGGGAACAACTAAACGAACTAGAGAAGTTATTAATGGTAAGGATGTTTATATAAATGATCAATTTAGAAATTTCAAATCACTTGAAGATTATGCAAATTTTAAAATTGATCTATTAAATAATAAACGTTATAAAGCATTCTCTGGAGATATAAAAGAGTTTGCAAATAGAGTTCATAGAGGAGGATATGCTACAGATCCAAGATATGCAAATATTTTAAATCAAGTTATAGCTTCTGCTAAACATGGAGGAGTATTAAAATTTCAACAAGGAGGAATTCAAGAAGGAAAACAGTGGCTTGAAGATTGATATAAATCACGTAAAGGTTTAGTAAAACAAAATGTTAAACAAGTTCTACCAATTCCTCTCCCTGTAACTGAATCTTTAGTATTTAATGCACTTAAAAGAAATTTAGATCTTACTAGAGCAAAGATAAATCCGAGTAAAGTTCCTGATAATGCTTCAGGAGTTTATTATCCGTTTGGTAGAAGAATATTTTTAACAGATGGATCAACTAGTACTGCAATTCATGAATGAACTCATAGTAGTTTACCTGATGCACAAGAGAAAGTAATTAAGAAGTATCAAGATAATTTCGGAGATACAATTTATGATAATAAAACAATTGCTCCCGATGAATATTTAGATAATCCTCAGGAAATTTATGCTAGATTAATGCAACTAAGACATAGTATTAATGCAGATCCTAATCATAAATTTACTAAAGAAGAAATACAAAATATTAAGAAGGAACATTTAGATCATTATACTCTTATAAATAGACTTAAAGGTTCAGAAGGTAAAGGTAGTTTTTCAGTATCACAATTTGATAAAAACGGAAAGATAATTCAATCAGAACCTTTTAATCCAGAATATAAAATTGTACCTGAAGAATCTACAGCTACTCCACATTATAATAAAGAAAATACATATAATTTATTGAATAGATATAGTGATGATTTCTTACTTTATTTATTTAATAATGTGGCTCAAGCGCCTACTAAAAAGAAGGATGCCACATTATATGCTCAGTTAGGGTTAAAACTTCCAGGTTTTCAAAATTCAATACAAGTAACAGATAATGAACGAAAACCAAACCTTAGTTATCCCGTAAATACTGAATATGGAGATTATATTCCAAATAGTAATTATCCTAATTTAGATTACTATCACAAGTTTGGACAAACTGATAATAAATTTAAAGAACTTGCAGAAATTCTTAAGCCTATATTTGTACAAGTATTAAAAGAAAAAAATTTGCCATTAACTCAGGTAGATAATTTAGTTAGACAAGCTGCTCTTGAAAGTCAATACGGACTTGATCCAAGAGGATCAAGAGGTTTTAATCTTGGAGGAATAAAATGGAATAATAACCAAACAGATAGAGAATGAACAAAGCATAAAGATGGAGAAAAATATATAGACTTTGAAAATCTATATGATTATGCACAATATAAAGTAGATTTACTAAATTCTAGATATAATGCACTAACCGTTACTAGCACAAATGATTTTGTAGATAGACTTCATGGAAACAATGATACTAACTCTAATTATAGTCAAGGTAAAGATAATTATATAAGAACTTTAAATCGAACAACTTCACTTAATAGATATCTTTCAAATAATGGACAATAAGTTATATGATAAAGTAATAACAAAACTGCAAGATAAAGATACTCCAAAAATTGAATTAAAAGATTATGGTTTTTATAAAAATGCAGCTGTAACTTTTATTAAAGATTCAAAAGTATATTATGCAGTTTTAAATAATGGATCTAATGGTAGTGAAAACTCTATATTAAATCCAATGAAAGAAGTAGTTTCAATTATGGAACTATTAAAACAGGAACATCAAGAAATAGATGATGTCACAATTTGTGATGTTATAATTAATATTCCAGATGACGTTTATACTTGAATATTTCTAATATATTTAAAATAAACTGATAAATACATAAATATATAAATACATGTTTGCATTAAGAAAAATTTTAAGTAATGGAGGTGAAATAAATTTCGATTTAGGAGACTATTATAGTTTAATTACAAAAGAACGTTCTCCAGAAGAATTTGAAGATAAAATGAAAGATCATCCTAATTATGATGAAGCTTATGCCTTTATTTACTGAAAAGATGGAGTATTACCATTATATAGAGGACAACAAAACTATATTGTTTCTGAAAATGGGGCAACTTATAGTAACTTAACATATAAATAATATGAAAACAATGACTTGGAAAACAAAATTAATTATTGCTGCAATCGTAGTTGCTTTAGTATTAGCAGGTTGTGGTATCGTATCAGCTATGAGCTTTGGAAGTCTTTTGCTGGCTTTAACTAGCTTTGTAGTAGGAGCTGCCTGTGGATGGTATGCAAAAAATATTTATGATAAGTATTTTAAAGATAAGTAATGAAAATATATAAAATATTCTACATATTAGGATTAATGTTTATGGCATTATTCTTTTTAAGTACGCTAAACTCAGTAACACCGTTATATGCGTTACTGAGTTTAGTATCTTTTATAATTAGTGGAAGATATTATAAAGAAAATGATTAAACTATTCATTAGCCAAAATAATGGGGGGGGGGTATTTCCTAATGATATAGATATTGTTATTATTCCTAAAACAGGACATTCTATGGGAGGAGTCAAGCCATATGTAGAGTTTCGCAATCCTAGGAATGGCTTATATTGAAGAGGATATCTTCAGTTAGCTTCAAATGGAAGTGTAACTTTACAACATAGCAATGTAAAGCCTACTTCAACAACAATTTTTAATACTCTAAAAACTAAGAACGGAGATACAATTACGTTATTATTATATACAGATTCAGGTATGTCTGTTGATGTTGCAGAAGCTGTATGTAATATAGATATTGCAGATCAAAGTCAAGTATTTACATATACATACTTTGCTCCATTTTATATGGATTGTGGAATTAATAATGATGGAACACATGATGTCACTATTACTGATATTGTATCTGGAAATAGTACAGAACTTGTTGCAGGAGATCAAGGTTACATAACTGTATTAAATTCTGAAGACAATATGTATGATTTTGAAGCATCTACAAGTGTAACTGGAGGATCAGTTGGATTTTATGATGTATTAGATAATGAATTATTTCAAATTCCTTTAACTGTTGTTGGAGGTGGAAATAATTATCAAATATCTGGGCATGAAATAATTTTAGCAGGAGAGCAACATGATGATTGAACTTTCTATCTTAAAGATGTGGAAATAATCTATCCTTCTAAAACTTTAGCTATTTCTCTTACTGTATCTACAGCTTCAGGGTTAAATCTTGCAAATATTCCTGTACAGATTTCATACAAAAATAATAGAGGTGATATTACATATTTAACTGGATTTACAAGTAATGATGGTAAATATGTTAATACAGTAACTGATGCTATTGCTCAAAAAATGACTGTAGAATTTACAGCAAAAGCTTCTACAAACTATAATTCAGCTTCAGCATCATTAGAAGTTCCTGCAGCTAGTACTACTGCTTCGTGAGTATTAACAGTAACTCCAAAAATAAATCCTTCGTTTGGTTATATAGGTGGAATGTTAACTCCTAGTGAAGCAAAGAATAAATTTGGTATAGTTGTTGATTCTGATTGTATGGTAACTCCAGATGGAACTACATGAGCAAGAATGAATGGAGAACATGTTGAAATCGGATATACTGCTTCATTATCATGATGACGTATGGATACTTATGGAAAGGTTAGATTGAATAATATTGTAGGAGATAATGTTTTAGGAGAAGATGTTATAGCAAAACTTCAAAGTGATAGAGCAATTATTCCATTAGTTGTTCCTGTAAGACAGGGAGTAATTTCAAGATGGTATTTGTCTGATGGAGATGTCCTTCAAAAAACAAATGCACATACAACTCCACTTTGTAGGATAAATAGTAAGTAAACAAAAAGGAACCCAATTGGGTTCCTTTTCTTTTTATGTTCTTAATTCTATCGTTAAATCTGTTATATATATACTTATATTTTCTCACATGGGTAAACCTATATCCATCAGAATACATCATTTATTTATTTCATCATAGGTTAACTGACAATCTACATCCGTAAATACTAATTGGCTACCTCCTGCAGCATTATTTTGAATATATCCACTACATCTTCCTATATTATTAACAGCATATACTTCCCTATTGTTTAAGTAAATACTTTCTGCAATATTAGTAAATGTAATGGTTAGTAATTCATCAGTAAGTTCTTTGAATGGATTATCTTCTTCAAAAGAACTTCAATAATCTGCAGTTTCTCCAATAATATATGCTGAAGTCTCAGTAAATGGAGAATATTCTAAAGGAGTATATTCAGAATACGAGCCTTCGTCAAGATATAAATCAATAGGATATGATAAGTGGGGCTGATATAAACTTGCCATGCCCATAACTCCATAATCTCTTTGACTTATTGATAAGGTTCCTGAAGTAGAAATACGCATAGCTTTAAATTGATCTACATGAATATCTATATTACTATACCCTCCCCCTTATAGGATATATTCTGCATTATAAACTGTTTAATCATATTATGTTGTTATAAAATCCGTCCCTTTACATACAGGACATGATACTGGAGCACTTGTTCCTTCGTATACATATCCACATTGTGTACAAGTATATTTTTTATTTGCGTCTGCACCTTCAAATTTAAAATCCAGAGCACTATTTTTAATATATCCTATCAATCCAACTTGTTTTATAAGCTCTCCGAAGTTAGTTCCTCCAAGTTGATCTTCGTAATTAAATTCTTCTCCAATTATTTGGTCATTATATAATATAGATTGAACATAGAGGTCATTTCCAATAGTGCCAATAACATTAAAATATAAATACCTACCATCACTAGATGCTCTTTCTGCAATTACACGATATGTATCATCACTAGTTGTTACTTCAAGTCTTACATTAGGATTATCTATTGTATCTGCTCAAATATAATCTGCAACATCCTGTCAACTACTAACTCCTCCTCAGTAAGGATCATATCTATCATTAAATCCATCATTAAAATCAAGCACTATATAACCAGGTGCAACAACTGCACTTTCGATAAACTCTGGATCAAGCATTCTAAGTTCATATGTATATCTGTTATCTGTAGGTTCAATTATTAAGTCGAGTTCAACTGCACTAATTTTACTTATAATCTCTGCTGGATCTCCCATATCTCCTGTTAGATCAATATTTTCATTTGAATATCCTGCAGAAATATAACTATCAATAGGAACAGTATGATAATCTGCATTTCCTGCTAAGTAATAATTTACAGAACCTCTAAAATAAAGTGAAGAACCCATTTCAACACGATCTCCATTAAGATCCTCAACTCATATGTCTAAATCAAATATACTAGATTTTTTATCTACAACTACTCGTGCTTTTACAACACAAGGTATTTTCTTTGCTAATATATTTTGCGATATAAAAGGTTTTCCCATATATTAATATCTTTTAGGTACACCTCCAGATCTATCTGCGAGCCTTTCAGTGTAAAATCAGTAATAACTTCTTTTAGAATATGGAGTATGAATCATAGCTCATATAATACTTGGTAATCCAATTACAAGTAAATATAGTGGTCCTAAATATAATGACCATCTTGTATGTCCCCATTCATGTTCTTTAATAAAGTTTCTATTATATTTCCAACTTGATTCTCCCATTAAGATATATAATCCTAATGAAATACCTCCAGGAAAGTTTCCTGCATAAATTGGAATTTCTTTAAATGTCTCTTTACGTTCGACATTATAACATTTAGTTAAGATAAGACCTAGAAGACATTGTGGGAACTCCCAAATCCATCTTAACAGTTTAATATATCATTTCATCATTTATTTATACTAAGTTTGATAAATAAAATCATCCAGAGCTACCTATTTTAGATGCGTCTATATCGAAAATATAGAAACTAGTATTTTCTATATAGCCTTCATCCTCATTAAATTCAAAACCTAAAGCTGCATCATAACTAGGAAGATCTTCTCATGGTAATCTTATTTCTAATATTCCGTTTGTTAAATTTATCTCATCTATATATATTATAGTAGAATCATCCTCTAAATTTCCAATCCATACTGAATAGATTCCATTAACTTGCTTATCTTGCATCGCTTTCTGTATATCTAAACGATATACAATCCCCCCCCGAAGAAGTATGTTTATATGTAATAGCCATTATGCTTTGAAAAAATATAATTTTTTACCTTTAGTGTTCGGAGAAATATCAATATGTAATCATGTGATTTCTCCATGATTATCCCATTTTTCTACACGTATAGGATACTTAAGTTTATCTTGATTATTTTCGAGTATTTCTCTCATCTCTTTAGCTGTTAATTTAGTAGATACTAAATCAAAAGCAGCGCCTTTATAGTGCCATCCAGTAGGGGTTCCTACCCCACATCCAGGTTCTCTATAACCACTATAATTTCTAGATCCGCCTGCTGCTCAGTTATTGCATATAAGAGGAACATTTAGAATCTCTCTAACATTTTCTAAAACTTCAAGAGCTTTTGGATCTAGAAATTTTATAGCATCATCTCCATATTGATTATATATTTTAGATGATACTAATTCTTTTACTTGAAAGTATTTATTTGCTTGCATTAAGAAATTTCTGAAATTAAAATGCTTAGAGTATCTAGTTGAACTATTAAATTATCAGATAATCTATTTCTTATGCCACTTTTTTGCTTGTATAGCAAAGTTTGCACGTTTCCTTTGAAGTGGTGTAGCTTTAGGATCATTCATTACACTTCTTGCATGTTCTTGTACACTTTGTCCTGCAGCCTTAGCACTAGCAGTAAACTTTCCACGGTTCTTTTTCTTAATATGGATTTTACTACCGTTCTTCATCATTTCTAAATAACCAAGTATTACATTATCTAGATTAGTATTTTCATCAATCTTTTTACTATAAGACTCAGCAATTTTGTTTAGTATTTCATCGTTATACTTCATAAATTATAATATTTTTAAAATTTTATTTACATTATGTTAGCACATTATTTCTGCAAATATAGTTATTTATTTAATTATATACAAACATTTTACTGATTTATTTGGATATACAAAAAAATTATTATATATTTGCATCATCCAAATAAAATTATACAAATAATTTAAAGAAACAGATATGGCTAAGAAACAACCCGATATAACTTCAGGATTAACCTGATTAGGGACAATTTTACAATATATAAAAGATTATGGAGTATGTAGTATTCTTAAAGCCTTAATTATTATGTTTATTTTAAGTATTACGTTACGAATATGTTATAATCCTACATTCTTATTTGATAAATATTCAGATTATATGGCACAAAAACATACTCAAGAACTAGTAAGTAGAATTGATGATGATAAAAAGGTTAAAGATCTATTACCTAAGCTTTTATATAGGTCAAATGCAGGTCGAGTATGAATTATTCAGTATCATAATGGTATTTCGGATTGGTTGTATGGATCAATGAGGTTTGAATTATGTGGAGAAGGTATACATTCAATTAAAGAACAGTATGATAATTTTCATCTTAGCTGATTAACGCTTCCAGATTATTTGAAAGCACATACAACTTTTATTGGAGACTCTACAGCTTTAGAATCACTAGATCATGTATTATATGATCGATTTAGAAAGAATGGTATAGAGTATCTCGCTTGTATTTTATTAAAAGATGATATTGGAACTCCAACTGGAATTCTTGGATTTACTTGAGAGAATATGAATAGTATAGAATATGAAGAAAGTGAGATTAAAGAAAACCTAATTAGATATGGAGCTATAATAGGACAATATATAAAACCAAATGTTATAAATAATGCCAAAGTTAGATAATGTAAAAGAAAAATATGTTAATGGTTATCAAGTAGATAAAGAGACAGAAGATGTTATTTATTCAGATGCAAAACATCTATACTTAGATAAATATGATAATAAGCCTTATGTATCAGTTACTACTCTAATACATAAATATGTTAATGAGTTTGATTCGGCATTTTGATCTGCTTATAAAGCTTGTGAAGCTTTAGTTGATTCAGAAATTTTTAAAGTCGTAAAGACTTCATTATTAAATACTAAAAGATGAGATCCAAAACTTCTTGAAAAATTAAAAATTAGTGAAGAAGAATTTGAAAGTAAACGTGCTGAGATTCTTCAATCATATGAAACTGAAAGAAATAAATCTTGCGAAAGAGGAACAAAAATACATGCTCAATTTGAGAATATGTATTATCAATCTGAAGAACAAGATCTTAGGAAATTCGGTCTTGGAGGAAAGTTCACTTGTAAGAAGGGATATTATCAATTGGATTTAGAAAAAGGAGTTTATCCTGAATTTATGATTAGTTATAAATCAGAAGATGGTTTATTAAGAATTGCAGGACAACTTGATTTACTTATTAAAGATGGGAACGATATCATAATTGCAGATTACAAAACCAATAAGAAATTAGAAAAAGAATCATTTTATAATAGAGCTACTAAAAGTAGAACTATGATGAAATTCCCAATGAATAATATTATGGACTGTAATTTTTATCATTATACATTACAATTGTCATTATATGCATATTTATTACAGAAAATTAATCCAAACTTTAATATTAAACGTTTAGTACTAATACATATTGATCATAATAATCATATTACAGAACATGAATGTGATTATTTAAAATCAGATGTAGAAACAATGTTAAAACATTATAAAAGAGATATAAAGATTAAATCTGAATTAGATTTAGATAAACCTATAGTATTTTAATTATGGGACTAATAGATATTATTAGTGGACATGTTAATGAAGCAATTAATAAAAACGAAGACTTATCTGAAAAAAGATTAGCGATTTGTAAAGAATGTCCATTATACAAAGAAACACCAATGAGTCCGATATGTAATCCTAGATTATATATTAATGAAAATAATAAAACAGACTATTCAGATAGACCAAAAATTGGATATAGAAAAGGATGCGGATGTGCTCTTAATCGAAAAACAAAACTGCCTGCAGCAAAATGTATAGTAATGAAATGGTAATATATTATATTTATAAAATACATTTTCTTTGCGGATTTCCGAGTGGCAGATATTATATAGGAAAACACAAGCATACTGGAGATTTAAGTAATGACAAGTACACTGGATCAGGTAATTTTTTGTAAAGCATATTATGAAGAAAGTTAAGAATATAATTATTGGATGGTATAGAAAAATATTTAATAAAAAATCTGAATTAGCAGAAAAAAGACTGGCAATTTGTAGCACTTGCTCGTATAAAACAAAATTATGTGGACAAGATATTTGTGATCTTTGTGGATGCGTATTAGATGCAAAAGTAAGAGTTGAAGACGAACAATGCTATAACAATAAATGGTAATAAGTTAAATTTAAAAAAATGTAAATGATTATGGGAAAAAATCTTTTAGGAAATGCACACATGCAAGAAATGGGAGTTCATCTTATGGGAGCAAATATTAAACATGAAACAAAGGAATTAACGCCTGAGGAAATTGCTGCTCATAATAAAAAAATGGAGGAAGAACAGCTTTTAACAGCAAATAGATTACTTGAATTAAATAAAGGTACTAAAGATGCATCTAAAATGAAGGTAGCTGCAACTGGATATACTGTTATTATAAAACCATTTGAAAAAAATCCTTATAGAGAAATTAAAACAAGTGCTTCAGGTTTGATTCTTCCAGGAGATCTTTTTGCAGATACATATAAGTCTGATGATACTGGTGAGATGGAGAGAGCTGAACAATTTATTGCATGTGGTACTGTTATTTCTGCAGGACCCGAATGTAAATACGTAAAACCTGGAGAGGATATATATTACAGAAATTCTGTAGTACCTGTTCCATTCAATAATATGGGTTATTACGCTATCAGTGAACAAAACATTATATGTCGAGTAATTGAAAAGGACAAAGAATAATATGATAAACGAAATTGAAAAAACGTTTTTTAACCCAGGAGATGTAGTCACTTTAAAACATGGTGATCTTACATCTCCTGTTATGTATGTAGTAGAAAAAATTACACAATCATACAAACATGGTAATGAAATAACTAATATCTTTAAAGGTATTAAATGTAGATGATTTGATAAGAATATGGTTTTACGTGAAGCAGTATTCTCAACAAAAGATTTAAAATTTTATAAGAACAAGTAATTATGAAAGCTTATTTAAACAATGGTATAATAATAGAAGGTACTGTAGCTGAAATTAAAGAGTTTTTGGAAGGACAGAATTATACAATTACAACTACTCCAAATACTACTCCTATTTGGATTTATCCTTCACAACCTTTAGATCCTAAATATAATAAATTTGAAATTACTTGCTCTACAACAGATATTAACAATAAAACAATATAATCATGGAACAAGAAGAATTAATGCAATTTGTTCAATGACTTCCATCTAAAGTAGAAGAATTCCAAAATAAAACACCTGAAGAAATTGTAGGAAAATTAAATGAGTTAGCACAAACAGAAGATGGTATGAATACTATTTCTGGATTGATTAATCAATTTAAACAAGAACAATCTGCAGGAATGTTTAAACAAGGAGGTAAACTTGCTTATCTTGTTAATAAATTTAAGAATGGAGGATCTGCAAAGAATGAACGTAAAGAAAATAAGAAGGTTGTAAAAGAAGGTAAGAAATCTTCTAAATTCAATCGTACTGCATATAGAAATATGAAATCTGCTATTAAGGATCAAGATCTTGGATTAAGTAGAAGAGAAGTTAAAGCAGCTGCAATGAAAAATATTGTAGGAGATAATTCTAAACCTAAAGTAACAAAAACTGAAGGTTCAATTGTTTCTCAACCTTTATCTTTTGGAGTATCTATGAAAACTGGAATTACTCCTAAAGTAAATGTACAAACTAATGTTACTCCTGATTTATCTCAAGGTAATTTCAATCAAGCTTTTGCAGCAGCTAGAAGTGCAGGACTTACTAACTTTATTTGAAATGGAAAGTTATATGGAACTCAATTGGCTCCAACAAGACCTGCTCCTAAGAAACCAAATCTTCCACAATCTAATCTTGGATCAAGAAATATTTCTGGAGCAGAAGAAGCTGGAATGTCTGCAGCTAAAGGAATTAGACCAGCAAATATGAACGAAGAACTAGTTGCAACTAATCCTTTATATAGTGATTATATAGTGGCATCTAATTTAGGTAATCCTAATAGGTTTGATAGTAGATATATAGGACCTAGAAGTATGTCGGTCAATTATGGAAATAATGCTACTTTAGGATCTATTCCTATTGAACACCGCATCAATCCAAGAAACCTTGGTTCATTTTTCCAAGAAGGAGGTAAAACTTCTCAAAGAAAATCTGATAAAGCTCGTAAGGAATTTCATGGAGTAGATTTATTTGAATATGGTCCTAATAAATGAGTACATAATGGAGCACAAGTTGCTAGAAGTTTAAAACCTGGAGTTAATCAAACTGTATTACCTAACGGTGTTGGTTTAAGACAAATTACTAGAAATAATATTACAACATCAGAATTAGTATCTCCAAATAAACAGGATACTCTTTATATACACAATGGCATTGGAGGTAGAGTAGATAGTAATATAGATGATTCTGGAATTCTTGGATTTTTAGGATTGAGACGGTCGTCTCCTGTAAGTAATAGATATAAAGAACTCCAATCAAAGTTTGGAGCACAAAAATTTGCTGAAGGAAAAATAATTCCTAAAATAAAACGAGACACTGTTGTTAATAATGTAGGTAATCTAACAGATAGAGGTGTAATAGATAGAGAAATGATTATTGCAGGTACGATTCCAGGAACAAATAATCAATTAATCGACTCTATTCGTAGACATGTAATTGCTCCAACTTTTGAAAATCCGTACTTAGGTACTCAAACTATGCCTGGAGATACCTTATATTATCGTACTTCTGGAGTATATACTCCTTCAGGAAATGCGCTTCAGAGGGTTCAAGACAATAATTACAAACCTACAAAAGAGGAAAAAGAAAAATTAAATAAAAAGTAATGCTAGATTTATTCCTTTATGATAATGTAACATGTAATCTAAAGATTAACGAATACGAAATACTATTAATAAAGGAGTTTGCAGCGCTGTGAGATACAGAAAGAAATAAATGTAAAGAAGATCCAAAAGGAACAAAGAGGTTAAGAGCTTGAAGAGAATTTAAATATATATGGTTGTTTTGTGACTGAAAAAGTCCATATCAACAATACTTAGAGAGACAAAAGCATGATGCAGCTATGGAAGATTCTGGATTAACTCAAGAAGAATGAGACGATCCAGTCTTCCATGCAGCAGTTAGAAAATACATGGAAATCAAAGATTCTTCTAGAATACTTAGCCTTATAAAAACAGCGTATCGAACTCTTGAAAAAATGAGAGTATCTTTAGATAATATAGACCTTGAAGAGAGAGATAATAATAGTAAACCTATCTTTAAGGCAAAAGATGTATTAGCTGATATTGCTAGTATTGGAGTTATGGCAGATAAATTAAAAGAACTTGAGCTTAATTATAAAAAAGATCAAATGCAATCCAATGCTAAAAATAGAGGTGATGTAAAACCTGGATTTATGGATAGTTAAGTATGGTAAAGACAATTAAATCTTCAATGTCTCAAGCACGTAAAAAAATGCTTGAACAGATAAAAAATAAAGAAGAATCAGAAGTCAAAAGAAAGAAAACAGCTAAAGAGAAATATAAAGAACTTAGAGAATCAATAAAAGATCCTGAACCAACTCCTCAATCTTTTTCAGATAAATTCGAAGAAGAATTAAAAAAGCAATTACAAGAAATGCTTGGAGATCAGAAAGAAGATACTACAGAACAATTTGAGTATACTGCAACTGATTTTTATAAAAAGAGAGATGGTTTGTGAGATGTGGCGGTCACTGAAGATGTACTTTACTTTGATCCAGAGCTATCATATGAGTTAACTGGATATCGACCAATTAATGAAACTCAAGGTTTAGATTTTGATCCTACTCCTTTTAATGAACTAGCTCAAATTTATGATAGAACTGGTTCATATACGGAATATCCTGCAGATTCAAAGCCTTATAATGATTTCTGAAGAGAACAATATAAACGTTGTACTGAAGGTTATACAGTTGGCAAATATAGAATTACAGGAGATCATTATTTCTTTTTAAATTTCTATAGAATGGAAGTTATTTCTGAAGGAGCTAGAGGTGGTGCAGGTCGTAATGAAAAGTTTCCTACATTTCTAGCTAAACAATATGAATTCTTTCATTATGTTGAAATGGCTGAAAGACTACATAAAGATGTAGCTATATTAAAAGCTCGTGGTATTGGACTATCTGAGATTGTTGCTTGTTTAGCAGTAAGACCTTATATAACTAATAGAGGTTATCGTTCCTTATTAACTTGTGCTGCAGAAGGTAAACTTACTCCTTTAAAAACTAAATGTTGAAAGCAGTTAAACTGATTAGACATGAATACTAATGGAGGTATGCGTCACCTACGACAAAAAGTTAATAATGCAGATACTAAACGTGCGTCTCAAGTTACTCCTGATGGAGTTGAATATGGTTGAATGTCAGAAATTGATTCAGTAATTGCTGATACATCTGATAAGATTCGTGGTGATCGTGTCGATAGATTAATCTATGAAGAAGCAGGATCTAATAAATATTTAACTAAAAGTTGGATTCAAGGTAATGCCCTTGTTGAGCTTGGTGGTTATCATTTTGGAACACGTATTGCTTTAGGTACAGGTGGTGATGATATGGCACTTGAAGGTTTATCAAACATTTTTTCAAAACCAGAAGGGTATAATGTACTTCCATATAAAAACTATGATACAGAAGATAGAAAGCCACAATTAACAGCTTTCTTTATTCCAGCTCATAAGTTTAGTTTACGAGAAGAATTTTTAGATACAAGAGGAGTTACACAATCTGAAGAATTTAAAAAGTTTTATGAGGAAGAACGTAAAAAGCTAAGTGGTAAAGATCTACTTGATTATTGTGCAGAGCACTGTTTTATTCCAAATGAAGCGTTGTATAAACAGGGTGAAAATATCTTTGATTCAATTGCAATTGCAGATAGATTAACCCAAATTAGGATATTTAAAGCAGGATTAAAACCAGAATACGTATCATTATTATGAGATCGTTCTGGAGATACTCCTGATTTAACAAAAGTAAAAGTTGTAAGTAATCCAAATAGTAAAATTACTATATACGAAAGACCACTTCGAGATGAAGACGGTCTTGTATTAAAAAATCTATATGTTGCAGGAATAGACTCTATTGACCAAGGTTCTGGAGATTCTTCTACCTCAACAGATGTATCTGATTTCTGTATAGTTATTAAGAAACGTATATATGGATTACAAGAAGCGAAATATGTTGCGATCTATAAAGATCGTCCTCGAGATATTCGAGAAGCATATGATGTAGCAATGAAATTATTAGTATGATATAATTGTAAAGCACTACTAGAACATACTAAGATTAGTATTGTTACATATTTTAAAGAAAAAAAGAAAGATAGTCTATTTATGAAACGTCCTGCTTCAACTCTTGGAGATATGAAAAGAGGCAACTCACAAATGATTGGTGTACCAGCTACAGAATCTATTATCAAGCACGGTCTTGAATTAATTAATAATTTTGTTAATGATTACTGTTATTCAATTGATATTGATGAAATGCTTGAGCAATTGTTAAAATATTCTTGAGAAAATAAACGAAAGTTCGATATTATCGCAGCTATGGAGATAGAGAGCTGTCTCTCCTTATAGTAATATAAGGTAATAAAATAATTCCGTAAAATCGGTGAAGACTAAAATAAATAAAGTGTGAGTAATCATGGAAACAAATAAACAAATTGAAGTATTAAATATTATATGTCCTTTAAAAATAGGATATAAAAATAGTAAACGGGAAATTCGAATTAACTTTTTTACTAATATACAAACTGAAATTCAAGCGTATTTACTTGGATTTTATGTTGCAGATGGAAGTTTAAATTTA